>Ga0154956_149_pt3 | contig 15416 bp, 15 predicted proteins | sample RifCSPhighO2_01_FD_105924 | JGI IMG/M metagenome (GOLD analysis project Ga0154956, IMG submission 105924) | Parcubacteria group bacterium RIFCSPHIGHO2_01_FULL_47_10b | reverse complement strand
CAGCCTCCGGTGATGGATTCAGCATCTCCGATACCGGCAAAGTCAGTAGTGGGGAGGTTTAAACTATTGATAGTACCTGCGCTCGTAATATTCCCGCTGTTAAGGTTGAGGCCTCCGGTGATAGAGGCACCACCGGAGATAGTGAGTAACTTGGTGAACGTGGTTGTGGCTGCCGTGGTAGTACCTGTAATGGCAAGGTGTCCTGCAATAGTAAGGGTGTTGCCTGCAGCAAAGGTAGTAGAAGAGGTAGCACGGAGGAATGCAGCAGCATGGAGAGAGTCAACAGTGTCGGCATTTAATCCCGTACTATTGACACTTAAGGTGGTGCCTGAGACTTGGAGACCGCTCCCTACCGTAAGAAATGCAGTGGAAGTAGCTGAATCATCCCAGAAGAAGATACGGTCTGCATTGGGATCGGCTAAAGAGGCGCCGATGCCACCATTGGCAAGCTGGAGTATACCACTCACGCCGGTTGTTAAGGGTAACCCTGTGGCATCGGCGAGGTTAAAAGCGGGGGATATGTCTGCCTGTCCCAGTGAAAGCTTCACCCCTCCGTAATTGACGGTTGAAGTTGCAAGTTCGCTGTTATCGATTTGTCCTGAAGGTAGAGTTATGATGCCTGACGATACGGTAAGACCACCGCCGCTCACCGTCAAAAGTTTACTGAATGTACTTGTTGCGAGGGTTGATATGCCCGTAACGTTAATAGCGCGACTAAAGGTTGAGGTGGCTGAAAATGTCGTGGTGGCACTAAACGTATACCGACCGGTAATGGTTTCGTTTTCTGATGTATCAGCAAATTCCGCCTCACTTTTACCGTCGAGTTGATCGGCGTTAAATGCATATGGCACTGCGGTAAGTCTTCTTCGTGGACTAAACACCTCCTCGAATGAGCCGCTGCTATCGGCATCAAATTCCACTTGGAGCCATAGTGCGTCACTATTGAAGTCAACTGATGACAATGCCGTATGTGTACCAAGTGCGACCGTCAATAATCCGCTAGTCACCGCAATTTGTGTCGAGGATGCACTACTCCACTGCTCACTCCAGAGGAGCGAGCCACCGCTCGACGCACTATAGAGGCGAAAACGAAAATTATATGACCCGTCTGAAATTGCGGTGCTCGCCGTGTCAGTGAGTTTTGCCTGATACGTTATCGTTCCATTGATTCCGGTCGCTGCTTGTGATCCGCGATTACCGAAAATTGACAGGCCAAATAATAATGTGACAAAAATGGTAGCGACTACTACACGTCGCATAATCTGTCTATTGGTGGCTTCAGGCAAATCAATAAAGGCATTTCGGGGAAGAAAATTCTGAAAATCTCGTATGGGATTGTGATCCCGTTTCAACCAATGCAACCATCTTGTTATCTTTCTCTCCTGCATGATCTATTGGGTACGAGGAGCGCAGCACGCCGTTTTCACGACGTCATCCATCGCTACGCGAACTCAATAGAGCCATTCGATACCGTCGAAATCTCATTTTGCCTTGCTGTGCTTCGCTTATCCCCTCGTTTAAACTCGTTCTGATATAAATATTTCATCGCTTCAATTCACGATCACAGTCGGCTCGAATATATGAGTCTAGTATACCAAATAAAGACACTGGGTGCAAAAGAAAAAAGTCTACTGTCTGTGGATAAAGTCAGGGCCGAACTTCAATGAAAACGGGTAATTGATACGAAGCCTTCGTAGTACACTCGGTGATCACCTGATTCCCGAGACCATCCGTCACGGTAAATAGCACTCGTTTGTCTCCTGTCTTGCTATATGCATAGCTAACCACTGGAGCATTCCCAACCAACCCATCGTCACCCTGCCATCGATATTGATAAGGCTCTTGACCACCAGTGGCAATCCCCCGCCACAACACAGCCTCACCTAACTTCACTTCATTCGTTGAAGCAGAGCAAGATGCTGCCAGATTAGTTTGGTTTACTTGCGCGAGCTGACTCGAACTATCTGATGCACCGGATGGGTCTTGGACAATAACTGAAGCCTGTTTTATTCCAGTCGTCTTGTACTTCACCGAACAGGTGGTATGGAGCAACCCACACCCTTCGATTACTACGGCATCGCCCACGTCGAAGCTCCAGATATATCGCAACGGATCGCCATCAGGATCATCAGCAAATACACCGAATGAGTAAACCGTTTTATTCACCAGACCAGAGTGCGGAATCACAACCATGGAGTGGATCACGGGTGGACTATTCGCTGGACCACGGACTGCTATGTGACCGACTGGTATAGTCTTCGTGCCACCCCCATCTTCGCTGGAATAAAAAATTATCGAGTCAGGCGAAATGTAATTTATCAGTTGTGGTTGCGTAGCGAGACGCGTTAATACTTGTAATGTGGTCCGGAGCTCAACGGTCTGTTGGTTCCGCAATTCTGGCACAGGCCATGAGATACGCGTCCCGCTGGCGTTACTTGATTGGCTTGCCGCCGTCGGCGCGGTACTTACGACACGAAATTCAGGGCGGAGTTTTAATTGTGCGGAAATGTTTTCAGCCACGACGTCATTCCGAATCTCAAAGAGCAAATTTTCATATAGTGCTCGTAGTGAATCTGCGTCTGGCGTAAAAACATAACGCCCGTTTCCATTGCCACGCGCCGCGATCTGCTTCAGCCAATCCTCCCCAGATCGGCACGTGACACCCTCTCTGCAATCAATTTTCCGCGTAATATCATCGCCAAGTCCAATGGTATATAGGGCAACGTCAGTGGGAATCGATTGATAATATAAGTTGGGATTGGGACCTGTGTTATGATGCCCATCTGATAATACCACGATCGCTTTCACGCTTTCCAGCCGAGCTTTGCTGATTTCCTGCGCAGCTACGCGCAATCCTAAGCCAAGCGGGGTTCCCCCATCTGCCACAATTGCATTCACCCGGTCGATTAGCGTGGACTGATGAAACGGACTTAATGGCGACACGACCATCGCATTCGATTTCTGAAATGTAACCAGCGCAACATGCTCCGTGTCAGGATTGAGATTCTGTGCAAATTCAGTAACAGCAAGCTGCAACTCATGTAATCGAGAGTTGTCATTTGTTGCGGATGATTCATGCCTCATTGATCCCGAAGCATCAACCACAAGCACAACATCGATAGGTGTACGCTTGGTATACGACCCCTCGCCTTGTAATTTTAGTACCAAGTCAAAAAAACCACCGGCGTCTACTTGGGTCTCCTGAACCTCGGTCGAAACTACAAAATCAGGAAGTTGCTGGGCGAGAGAAACTCCGCTGAAACATACCAGCCCAAACACGACAATCGTTGTAAAATATAGGCCAACCTGTTTTAATAAATTCATATTTTTTTCACAGTCTATTCTCGAGGATCGCCCTCCGATGGAATAATCTCAATAAAAATCGGCACGATGACTTCGTGAACAGACGCAATCTGTTCATTGGTAATTATTGCATCTTGGGTATAAAAAATAATTGAATCGCCAGTCGAAATATCGTCAACCGTTGCATCGACTATTTCATAGTCTCCTGTGCTTCCCTCTACCCTCGAAATCGGGGTGTTATCGTCAACAATCAGGTAATGCGTCTGTATTCCAAGCGGCTCAATCACCCCCTCGCTTAAGTTATATGCCTCAAGCACTGTGCGAGTTTCGATTATTACAGTATTTGTTTCAGAACTTTGCAATAATGCCTGGGCTGCTGGTTCGATACTTTTTGACTCAAAATCTACTGTATCGAAGTTATATACAACCCGTTGCACGGTAGCCGTTGCTGTAAATTGCTCAGAAAAAACCGGCTCAACCCGCTGCTTGATAGTCACCTCTCGAATTGTATTCGGCTGAAAATAAGAAAGGGGAAATTGATTATTGAAATATCGCAACAAAAAAACCCATAGCATGATAACTGATGCTACGAGTATGATCGAAATCAATGTAAGATGAATGACATATGAACGAGGCGCTCTCCTATTTTTTCGAATCTCTCCTCCCATATAAACCTATTATACTCGATAGCATATAGTCTGCCAAGTACAATAATTAATGCCCGATAGCAAATGCATTTTTCTTCCGCCACTCTGCGATTTCCTTGTGATTGCCGTTGAGTAGTTCAGCCGGCACCGACCACTTTTCTCCATTGTCTGCAACAAATGTCGCAGGTCTCGTGAACTGGGGATATATGGTTGTACTTGGGATACCACCAATGGCCAAGTGCTTTTTGAGAGACTCGTCGCTACCCAACACACCCGGAACGAGACGACTTACCGCATCAACAAAAATCATCGCGGGTAATTCGCCACCGCTCAACACATAACTTCCGACTGAGATCCGATAATCAGCAATATGCGAATGGACTCGTTGATCAACGCCTTCGTAACGTCCACACAAAAGTATATACTGCACATTGCCAGCGACCTTCTCGGCCGTAGTCGTATTCCCTGCCATAGCGGCGAATGCAGCTACTCGCTCTTGTGTAAGCATGTCTCCGCGCGGCGTAAATAGCACAACAAATGATTTCGCATCGTCCTGTCGTGCACGGAGTTCTTTAACCGCCCGATACATAGGTTCAATTTTCATCACCATGCCCGCTCCTCCGCCAAATGGTTCATCATCAGTAGTATGATGCTTATCAGTAGCCCACTGGCGTAAATTATGAATACGAATTGTAATACAACCTTTCTCCTGCGCTAATTTTAAAATCGAGCTGGAAAAATAGCTCTCAAACATCTCGGGAAAAATAGTAGCGATATCGAATAAAATCATGATTGAACTGCGTCACAAAACATTAGATACGCACAAATCCCGCGCCTGAAAACAGGGCGGGATTTGTAACATGCAATAATATAGTAGGTTAGAGTTCAAGCTCATCTACAACATCTTTCACGTCTTTTTCTATCGCTTTATCAGCTGTTTCAGCTGTATCGCTGTCGGTTGGCTTGCTCATTTCGCGTGGTCGAGACTTATAATCTTCTCGAGGCGCGCGTACCCGTGTTGAACCTTCTGGCTCCTCGAGCTTCAGATTCACGCGGGCATTGTTCTTGGCTCCAACGATGCGAAGCAATGTTCGAATCGCCTTTGCCGTTGAACCCTGGCGTCCGATGATCGTTCCCATGTCCTCGGGATTGACCTTGAGTGTCAGTAAGACACCCATTTCGTCAACCTTGCGGTCAAGTTCAACATCATCTGGATTGTCCACGAGCTGCTTAACGACATGCGTAACAAACTCTTGATCTGGTGGTAACTTAGCCATTCGTTTGATTCACTAGCTGACAAACCTATGCTCGCCAGACAGTGACTAACCTGTTACGTCTAATGCAAGTAGTCCGACCTTTGTTCCAAACTACCGCTCACTACTAGTATACGTCTGTAGTTGTAAAAGTCAATCACGCCGCTTTTGTTTCTGTTGCCTTGGCTTCTTTCTTTGCTGCAACTGCGGCTTCTGCAACGCCTACGCGATGGAATACATTATGCTTTTCTGCCTTTACAATCCCTTCGTCCACAAAAAAATTATGCACGGTGCCTGATGGCTTCGCGCCAACGCCGAGCCAATACAATGCTCGATCTTTATTTATCGTCTTTTGTTTCAAACGCGGACTATAAGTACCGATTATTTCAATTACCTTTCCATCGCGTGCAACCCGAACATCTTGTACCACGATACGAAAGCTAATATCATTTTTTCTCCCCACGCGAGTTAGTCGAATTTTAACCATATATTATTAGATTTCTTAATTAGCAGATTACTGGATATTGATACTAGATTATACTCCGTTCCATCCTTCAACTCGTAACGCTTCGCGCGCTGCCGCTGCTTCTCCCTCCTGCTTTGACGAACCGGTGCCTTGAGCAATAAACCGATCTCCGATATATGCCCCAACCACGAAATGTCGATTATGGTCAGGCCCTGATTCCTCGAGTACTCGATAGGTCGGCGTTACCGCAACCCGTCGTTGTGCCTCTTCTTGAAAACGACCTTTCGGATTATAGTCAGGAGCGCGTGACAGCATCTCCTTTTCTCGAGATATAATAATCCGAGTGACTAAGTCCCGCGCAGCTTCGTAGCCCTGGTCGAGATACAGAGCTCCGATGATCGCTTCCGTTGTATTGGCAAGGATGGATTCCTTTTTCGCGCCTTCACTTATCCGTTCACCGCGTGACAGCGAAATGTGTTCGCTGATACCGAGATCACTCGCTACCATTGATAACATTTTCGTATTCACCAATATCGACTTCCAGTTGGTAAGATCCCCTTCTGGCGACTCAGTGTGGGTGCGATACAAATGTTCGCTCACCACCAATTCCAACACCGCGTCCCCTAAAAATTCGAGGCGTTCGTTGTGCTTATGTGCCCATGCAGGATTCTCTGCGGCATACGATTTATGCACCAACGCTTGCTCAATAAGCGATGGGTTGTGAAATGCGATACCGAGCTTTTGCTCGACCGCCTTACAATGTTTCATTCCATTACGTTCTGATCCCTTGCTGCTGATACCTATCTGACGTTTTAGTCACGAGTATCAGAAGCCAAGGCGCAGATGATTGTTAATGATTACGCAATAATAATTGGTCCTTAATACTTTGTTCGCTTACGCATCCTTCATTGGTTCCCCAATTTCTTTATATACCGTTCCCAGCACCCCGTTGATAAACTTCCCTGACGACATCCCACCAAAATTCTTTGCCAGTTCGATTGATTCGTTGATCGCAACTTTCGGAGGGACTTCTTCGTAGTTGCCGAACAGTAGCTCGTATAATCCCAGCCGCAGCACATTTCGGTCAATCAGGGTCACCTGCTTAATTGGCCACCGCGGCGCAGCCTTTTCAATGACCGCATCGAGCTCGCCTTGCTTTGCGAGGATACCATGAAATAAGGCGTTGATGAACTCTTCTTTGTTGAGTCCATCAGCAAGTTCTTTCATGTTCTTTGCAAGTATGTTATCCGGCGAAAAATCATGCCCAAGTTTCTGCGCAAACCCTTCCAATTCCGGTACAGAAAAAAAGGAATGGTAAAAATCCCATTCAAAAAGGGTCTGCATCACAATCGATCGAGCAATATGACGTGAACCCATGGGTGCGTGTGTTAACTGGGAAACAACCCAAGGAACTTAGGATGTCTTGACTACTTTTGACATTGCCATGGCCGGCACATTCCCTACCATTTTTTTCTTTGCATAATACCCACACTCCGTGCAAGCAAAGTGCGGTCGCACCGGTGACTTGCAGCGAGTGCACAATAGTGTATGGGGTGCGCTCAACGCAAGGTGTGCCCGCCGATTTCCTTGCCTGCGCTTCGTTTGTCGCTTCTTCGGTACTGCCATAGTTCTTCCAATGTAACGTCAAACAGTCGGCGTGTCAAGCGCGTCGAGCGTTTGTGCACTCTCGACGCGGTATGGGCCAATCGCTGTTCGCCGTAAAGCAGTCATGATTGCGCCTGTTGCAAGCTCTTTCCCAATAGCATGCACGAGCGAACGAATATATGTTCCGGTGGAACACTTGATTATGAGCGTTATGAACGGAATTTGAAAATCAATAACTTTTATTTCAAAAATCTGAATATTCCGAGGTTGTAATTCTACGCGTTCCCCTTTGCGCGCTAGCTTGTAAGCCTTTACCCCATGAACATGAATTGCCGAAAATGGAGGAGGCGTTTGCGGCACGATACCCATATACTTCGACAAGACCCTATCAAAAACACGTCTATCAATTTGTTTTATCATTTCTTGATCAGCACTTACCTTACATTTCCCATCGGCATCATAGGTGTCAGAAACCCTTCCCAGCTCCATGGTCACCATATATTCCTTGGAGAGTTTCATATATGATTGCTGTTCTTTCGTAGCTGCCCGCCCCACCAGAACTATAAGCAATCCCGTCGCAATAGGATCAAGCGTGCCAGTATGTCCGACAGTTCGAACGCCGGTAGCACGCCGAACCCGATCAACCACGTCATGCGAAGTGAGCTCCGCAGGCTTATCGACAAAAATCACGCCATGAGGAACATTATTCCTGTGGTTTCGCTTGTTTTGTTGTTTTTTCGGCTTCGCCATCGCGATTTGTATTCTTTATTCTGAATCGATTCGTACTACTAGCATCACGAAGCGCCATCAACCCGCTCACCGTTTCATCTAATCGCCCACCAGCCACTTGCACTGGGATATTCATAAATCCCCTAGCCGTCATCTGCGCCAACTGATTGATTTCTTTACATATTTTTCGCTCGACTGTCACAAAACGCGTGTCAATCGCTTCATACTGCCTATCTATGAGATCAAATCGTTCGTCGATATCATCAAAACGTTGAATTACCGCGGCAAATTGACGATCAATCGTTACGAACTTGCTATCCATGCCGTCGAAACGCTTATCCATGGCATTAAGGCGTTGATCCATTCTTTCCAAACGTTTATCCATGGCATCGAACCTCTGTGTGAACTTAATGTCGAGCGCCATTATCATATGCCCAAGACCCTCCATTGTCATAGGCATTTGTTGCGATACGCGTGATTGTGTAACCATAATTAAGCTCATTAATTCTTATCCTATACCATTCAGTGTACACACACAACATGACAACAAACGAACAAACTCATTAACCCAAGATGACATGGCGGCAACTCGCGCTTATCTCCTGATGTGATTGCATACCAAAACAGTTCATATAGAATACAACTACAATGTCTTCGAACTTCGTACACCTCCACGTCCACTCCCATTACTCCCTGCTGGATGGTCTTGCGAAAATTCCCGAGCTTCTGGACGAAGCTAAACGACAGGGCATGGAATCGCTAGCTATCACTGATCACGGAGCGATGTATGGCGTCGTTGAGTTTTATCTGAAAGCAAAAGAGGTGGGAATCAAACCTATCATCGGCGTAGAAACATATCTTGCCGCAAATGGCATGGCGAATAAGCGCGCAGGCGTCGACCGTAAGAGTAACCACTTGGTACTCATCGCAAAAAATTTCGCCGGATACCAAAATTTGATGTACTTGACGTCGCAAGCGCATCTTAAGGGGTACTATTATAAGCCGCGAATCGACAAAGAGTTGCTCCGCACTCATAGCGACGGTCTCATTGCGCTCACGTCATGCCTACAGGGCGAAATACCTGCGGCTATCGCAAATGGCGACATAAAAAAAGCTGAACGGTTGCTCGAGGATTACCTTCAGATATTTGGCGAGGGGAATGTGTATATGGAGCTTCAAGATCACCCGAATATCGCGAAGCAAAAAATTGCCAATGAAGGCATTGTCAAACTCGCACAAAAATTCGGACTACCACTGCTTGCCACCAATGACGTGCACTATGTAAAGCGCGAAGACGCAGAGCCCCAAGATATTCTCGTCGCCATCCAAACGAAAAAAACAGTGCATGATACCGATCGCTTAAGCATGGTACACTCTGATTTCTCCTTGCGCACGTCCCAAGACATGGAGAACGTTTTTACTCAATACCCCGAGGCCATAAAAAACACAAAGCTGTTGGCTGAACAAGTGAACCTAGAGCTTCCGATAGGTCAAACACGGCTTCCCTACTACGAAGTACCCAAGGGAAAAACAAGTGAAAGCTATCTCCGTGAACTGGTGCAAGCTGGAGTTGTAAAACGATTTGGTACCGAACAAACAAAACGCATCACTGATCGTATCGACTATGAATTGAGCGTTATTGAAAAAACCGGCTTTGCCTCATATTTTCTGATCGTGCAAGACGTTGTGAACTGGGCAAAAAACAATGGTATCGTCGTCGGCCCAGGTCGCGGCTCTGCTGCAGGTTCGCTCGTGTCCTATGTGCTCAATATCACCAACGTCAATCCATTGGATCACGACTTACTTTTTGAACGCTTCTTGAACCCACAGCGCATCAGTATGCCTGATATTGATCTGGATTTCACCGATCTTCGTCGCGACGAAGTGCTTCAGTATGTTGCTGAAAAATTCGGACGCGATCGAGTGGCTCAGATTATTACATTCGGAACTATGGCAGCCCGAGCAGCAATTCGCGATGTGGGCCGAGCGCTGGGCTATGAGTATTCGCTGTGCGACAAGCTCGCAAAATTAGTACCATTCCAAGCTTCACTGGAACAAGCAATGCAGGATTCACTCGAACTGCGGATGGCACATGACACAGACCCCAAGGCGCGTCGCATAATAACCCTAGCAAAAAAACTTGAGGGTGTGGCACGCCATGCTTCAACACACGCCTGTGGGGTCGTCATCACCGAACAACCGTTAGTCAACTATACCCCGCTCCAATTCGGTACCACGGGCGAAAGATCGGTGATCACGCAGTTCGAGATGAAGACCGTCGAAAAGTTGGGACTGTTAAAAATGGATTTTCTGGGTCTTCGCAACCTGACCATCATTGAAGAAACTCTGGCAAACATTAAAAACCGTCACAATATCGACCTTGATATTCACGCCCTGCCACTCAACGATAAAAATACATTTAAACTGCTCCAACAAGGCAATGCCGTGGGCATATTCCAACTCGAATCCGACGGCATGCGCGGATGGCTCAAAGAACTGAAACCGACAGAACTGAATGATATTATAGCCATGGTCGCTCTCTATCGCCCGGGACCCATGGAACTTATTCCAAACTACGTGGCGCGTAAACACGGCAAAGAAGAGGTAAAATATCTCCATCCAAAACTCGAGCCAATTTTGAAAAATACCTACGGCATCATGGTGTATCAAGAGCAACTACTATTGGCGGCGCAGGCGCTAGCCGGTTTTACCCTTTCCGAAGCTGATATTCTTCGTAAAGCAGTCGGTAAAAAAATTCGCGACCTCATGCTTGAGCAAAAAGCAAAGCTCATTACGGGTATGACAAAAAATGGCATCCCAGACCGTATCGCCAAACAATTCTGGCAACTTGTCGAACCATTCGACCGCTATGGATTTAATAAGAGCCATGCCGTGTGCTACGCCCTTATCGGCTATCAAACTGCCTACCTCAAGGCCCACTACCCGACTGAATTTTTCACCGCGCTCTTGAACTCGCGCCAGGGCGACATCGAAAAAGTGGCTTTCTTTATAGCTGACGCAAAGCGTAATGAAATGAAGGTGTTGCCGCCAGATATCAATCAGAGTCATGCCGGGTTCACCGCAGTAGAGGGTGGGGTTATACGATTCGGCCTGAATGCAATCAAAAACGTTGGTGAAAATATCGTAAAGGCGATTATAGATGAACGAGCGGCGAATGGCGCGTATAGTTCCATCGATGATGTTATCAGTCGCGTCAAAGTGAAAGATTTAAACAAAAAATCGCTCGAGAGTTTAATTAAGTCGGGCGCATTCGATTCGCTTGCCGAGCGTAATCAGCTGTTGCACAATATGGATCGTTTATTACGCGCGTCTCACGAAGTAAAGCAATCGATGAACGAAACCCAAGGGAATTTATTTGGAGATGTGTCGACCACTGTTTCAGTTTCGAGTCATTTCGATACCGTAGAAACCGCTGACTTCCTGCAAAAACTCGACTGGGAAAAGGAGCTGCTGGGACTCTATATTTCCGGCCATCCGCTGCAGAAATACAAGCAGGTACTTGAAAAACACACAAAATCCATTGCCGATACAATGGCTGATAAGAAAAAAAGGAAACTGCGGATCGGCGGCATTATCGAGTCAGTCCGGCGAATCAATACCAAAAACGGCGACCCCATGCTCTTTGTTACGATTCGCGATACCACAGACGCGCTCGAATTCGCCGTATTTTCTGACACCCTTCAGGACACGGTTTCCGTTTGGCAGGAAGGCAAACCAGTCATTATTCAATGCAGCTCAAAAGATCGAAATGGCCAGCGGACCTATGTGTGTGAAAAGGCGATGGCGTTGACGTGATGGTGATCATGACTATAAAACGATGAGACCGCTCTGGGATGCAACACAACGCCAGAACGGTCTTCTATCTTTCATGCCTCCTCACCTCCCCTTCCTGCTATGCCAAACAAAGACGATTCCCATGCAGCAGCAAGCCGCGATCACTAATGCAATGACTCCGCTTGCGATAGCTTCTTTTGACGCTGCGTACGAGCCAACTATCGCGAAAATCGCCGCCCCTAGAATTAAGATTGGGAGTATCTCGTTCTGAAACGCCTGATTTTTGAACACAGTCCGTAAATTGGAACCGACCAGCCGTATCGCCAAACAGCTGAACCATGCGACAAGGAACTCCATTACTATCCCTCCTCGCTATTTGATTTTGTTCGTACCATTTTTTAAAAAAGCTGCTACAGTCAGCACTCCCATATCCCCCTCGTCACGTCCTCGCACCGCGACATTCTTTGCTTCAATTTCTTTATCGCCAACTACTATGATGTAGGGAGTTTTTTGGAGTTGTACTTCGCGGATTCGCTTGCCAAGGGTGTCGTTGCTATCGCTCATCTCAACCCGAATTTCCTGCTTGACCAATTGCTGCATTACCTTGGCTGCATACGCGCCGTGTTTCTCTGGTGATATTGGCAAAACCACTACCTGCACCGGCGATACCCAAAATGGGAATGCGCCGCCCGTGTGTTCGATTAGCACTGATATAAAACGTTCGATTGAACCCATGATCGCACAATGGATCATCACAATGCGTTCCTGTGCTCCTTCTTCGTTTATACAATACAGATCGAAGCGTCCGGGCATATTGAAATCGAGCTGAATAGTAGCCACTTGCCATTCACGGCCGAGCGAATCCTGCGCCATAAAATCAACTTTTGGTCCGTAAAATGCTGCTTCACCGATTGCCTCGAATGATTCCACTTTTTGATTCTTCGCTATCGCTCGCAATGTCGTTTCAGCTCCCTGCCAGTTCTTTTCGTCGCCCAAATATTTTTGGGATTGCTCAGGATCATGAAGAGATAATCGAACCTTCAAAACGAATCCGAATGCTTTATAAAAAGTCTCGATAATATCCCAGATCGCCAACACTTCGTTTTTAATCTGCGGTTTGCGACAAAAAACATGCGAGTCGTCTTGGGTGATCGAACGAACGCGCGACAAACCAAGCAGTTCGCCTGTTTGTTCATCGCGATAGATCATGGTGGTGTTGCTGTAGCGCTGGGGTAATTCGCGATAGCTGCGGAGTCGGTTCGCGTAAATTTGCGTGTGGTGCGGACAGTTCATCGGCTTTACCACGAACACATGTTCCTCGCGTGTTTGAATCTTCATCAGCTCATTGCCGAACTTATCCCAATGACCACTGGTTTGATAGAGTTCTTTTTTCGCCAAATGGGGAATCTCAACCTTTTGATACCCTTTCGCTTTCCGCAATTGCCACACAAAGTCATCAAGTAAATTCCGTAACAGCGTACCTTTCGGGGTCCATAACGGCAGCCCAGCACCTACTAATTCCGAAAAGAAAAACAGGTCAAGGTCTTTGCCGAGCTTTCTATGATCGCGTTTTGCCGCTTCCGCTTGTTGCGCCACAAATGCTTCCAGTCCTTGTTTATTGGCAAACGCAATGCCATAAATTCGTGTGAGCATGTCGTTTTTTTCTGAACCCTTCCAGTAGGCGCCAGCGACTTTATCGAGCTTGAATGCATCTGGAGGGATCTCGCTGGTCGAGCCGACGTGGCCACCTTTGCAAAAATCAATAAATAATCCCGTCTTGTAGACCTGTACTTTGTCGGACTGGTTGCCAGTATTATCAAGCGTTTTCTCTTGAATGAGCTCTCGCTTGTATGGCTGGTTCTTGAAAAACTCATCTGCTTCGGGGCGGCTCATAAACTGCTGCTCGAACGCCAGATTCTGGGCGATAATTCGTCGCATTGTACTCTCGAGTTTCGGTAAATCTTCATCAGTGAGTGGCTTTGGTAAAGCAAAATCATAATAAAAACCATTGTCTATGACCGGTCCAACACCAAGTTTTGCATCAGGTCGTAGCTCTAATACTGCCATTGCCAAAATGTGCGACAGTGAATGTCGGATATTATATAGCACTTGGTCGTTCTGAGCGAGTGGCGCTTTTTTCTCACGCTTCGATTTCATACCGTCAGATTAACTGATATTTCGTTAATGAGCAAGGGCGAGGCACACATCACTAAATCCTTACATCGTCCCAGACACCCTAGATAACTTTTTTCACTTCGGCTCGCACAACTTTGCTAATTTCCTCCGCTGACCGAATATTCCCTTGTTCGTCCAGGCACTGAATCGTCCGCCAATTCTTCCTGTTCTGCGCAAGCCATTGGTAGCGATAGGCAACGTCAGATAAATAAAGCGGATTTTCCTCATGGAGATCTTTTTTCTTGTCGGTGTAGGCACGCTTTGGTTTCTTCAGCACTAACTCCTGTGAAACATGCGGATTGATATTCATATACAACACTAAATCTTCTCGCGGAAGACCAAAAATGTCGTACTCAATTTTTTCAATTCTCTGAATAAATTTGTTGCGCTCTTCGATATCAATGATTCGCGCTGACTGATGGGCTAAATTGCTGCCTATATATCGATTTGCCACAATAATTTTTCCTTCACCCAGCCATCGCGTCAACTCATCACGCGACTGAAACCGGTCACACGCATACAACAGCGCAGCAAACAATGGTGACACTTGTGTGAAGTCGCCATATTGTTTATCAAGATATTCTCCCACAATCTGGCCAAACAAATTCTTCTCATATCGCGGAAATGAGATATACTCAGCGCGTTTGCCGTGACTATTTAAATAGTCCACTAATAGCTTCGCCTGCGTGCGTTTTCCCGAGGCATCAATACCCTCAAATGCGATGAATGTTCCTCTATGTGCGGGGGGTTTTTGTTTCACTTGCATCGCTCGTATGTTAAATATGTATACCCATCATGGGGTTCATTGTGAACTTCCTTCCATTGCTCGCTTTTAATCTCGGGGAAAAACGCATCGCCGCCCTCAATTGTCTGATGCACTCGTGTCAATTCAATCATGTCAGCGCGATCCATGCTTTGTCGATATATGTCTCCCCCGCCAAAAATAAATGCCTTGGCTGCATTGTCGCACGCCACAATTGCTTCATCGAGCGAATAAACGACAACGACATCAGTCTCCGAGGAACCGATTGTCGATTTTCCTTCATACCGAAACGTTTTATCCCGCGTCACCACTATATTCCGCCGCCCCGATAATGGTCCGCCGACTGCTTTGAGGATGGACTCGAATGTTATTCTCCCCATAATAATCGGAGAGCCCATGGTCATCTCGCGCAATCGTTTCATGTCGCCCGGAATATGCCACGGGATCGTGCCCTGCTTCCCGATCACGTTATTATCACTTGCTGCTGCAATTATTATTAGTTTCATGGGCGTTTTGCTCATGGCGCTATACGGCGATCGGCGCCTTAATCGCCGGATGCGGATCATATCCGATTAATTCGAAATCATCATATTGAAAATCTTCGAGCTTTTTTTGTTTTCCGTGTATAAAGAGTTTCGGCAACGCCCTCGGCTTGCGTGATAATTGCTCTCTAATTTGTT
>Ga0154956_160_pt2 | contig 16165 bp, 21 predicted proteins | sample RifCSPhighO2_01_FD_105924 | JGI IMG/M metagenome (GOLD analysis project Ga0154956, IMG submission 105924) | Parcubacteria group bacterium RIFCSPHIGHO2_01_FULL_47_10b | reverse complement strand
AATGTCGCGACCCGCAGTTTGCTTGCGGGTCGCTCCTTTTTCATTGTTAGCCCTTTCAATTTTTGTAAGTTCGAATTAACTAGCTATCAGGTTCAAGACCTAAAAACTCAAAGCCTCTCTCTTCAATCTGCCGTGTCCGTTCCTTCGAGATGGAACCTACAATCTTCCCCGTTTCCTCTAAACTCTTGAAGCGAGAGTCCTCAAGGCCAAACCTCGTTGCGATCACCTCATACCAACGTGGGTGCATCGCCTTGAGATCGTCGAGTTGCCCTGACTTCTTCCCAATTCTGATAAGATTTTCGAATGTCTCCAGCAAAGAAATGGGAAGGCCTGCTGGTAGTCTCGGAATGCCAAGCTCTTTGGCTTTTTCTGTAAGGCACTCAGAAAGAGCGACCGCCTCTAAGTTTAATCCGATTTTCAGCCGAAGTCGTAAAACGCGCAGCTGTAAGTATCGAGCGCGTCGCGAAGCAGCTTTGCCAACCTCAAAGCTAACGTCAAGGTATTTTAGAACAGTGTTTATCCTATCTGATACAGCTTGAGTATTCTTCCCGAAACCGAATAGGTCTGCAACTTTATACTCTGGAATATACTCATCGCCGTTCAGACAAAAATACCTCGTGACTATTTGAGCCTCTTCAAACTGAAACAATAAGAGCTCATCGAATAGGTCCTTCTGTTCGCCCGATAAAGATGTGAGGAATTCACGCTGCCCTTGATAGAAGTGTGATCGATTTTCACCTTTCGCCCAAGCCAGTTCGGGTCGCCAACGGCCTGTAACAATATGAACGGCATGCTGCTCACAAAGTTTCCGGTGCTGTTCTCCAACTCTATTCAGTTGGCTCGGGATGACGGAGATGGTTTTCAAATTCGGAGCCCTCCCAAGGACCTGTTTAAGAACCCAGACGAACATGTGTCCATCAAAATGCACGAAGATCGTGCTTTCGTCCACTGCCATAAAGGTAGTTATTCCCGCTCTGGCTCCTCGTGTTGCCACCAGTACAAATCTGCCCGCATGCGAAAGTTTTGTTTTGACTGCTTTTTCTCCAAAAGAAGTCGTTTGCACATCCCCATGAGACGGTTCTCTCCTGCGTGGCTCTCTCGGGCCTTTACAAAAAGAGCAACAGCTCGGATCTAGACCATGTCTACATTGACTGACCATCTCATCCTCCCTTTCGTTCAAAAATACTGAACTGTGTGATAATGTATTATTATTTTTTTCATATGTAAAGTCAACTAAAAAAAGCAGTGGATACAACTTGATATCATCTGACCATTTAGCGCTTAAAGCCGCAAAATCATTTCGCACCCTTGTCCGCCTGATGCACTCCAAACGTGTTTCCTTCAGTATCGATGAAGTACCCTTGCCATGCCATGCCTGCTATTGCAAACTTTGGCATTGCTACAATCCCCCCTGCTTTCTCGATCTTCGCTGCTATTTCGTCGAAATTATCCACTTGCATGGTACAGACATAGGCATTCGTGCCTTGTGAAGGTGCTGGCGCTGCCGCAGGCCGCTTCACAAAACCGCCATTAATTCCGATCTCCTTGCTGTCCCGCAGGGCAGTCATTATCCCCCAATACGTCGGCTCATCCATCCACTTTTCATAGGTCCATCCAAATACATCCGCATAAAACTTCTTTGCACGCTCGATGTCACCTGCCTGAATCTCGAAGTGTACGGGTCGGTTCATGATGTGTGTTTTACACGTTAGTAATTACAATGCTTCGTCTCTTTTCAACAAAACTTATAATAAACGGCTGAAAAAGAGGCCCCTGAATCGACCAGTGCTTTCACCGTAAGTTGTTTCGTACCCTGCCTCAAGGTAGCTTCAACTATCGGAAACCATTGTCCGTCTTTTTCGAAATACTCAAACTCTTGCTGCATAACGCCTATAATGCTGTTAAAATATATGGACCCTCGTCTTTCCTCGGAACAAGAAACACAGATGCTTTTTTGTGTAGCCCTTTTTTTCTCGCGTGGCTCATCGCCTCGTTTAGCGCTTTATCATGCGCTATGATTGCATTATCGACAAAAACTACCCATTGACCGGCATACCGGTTAAGGTTTTTCGTTGATTTTGATTGGATTCGAATGCTTGTAGCCATGTAATACAAAAGTATCACATACGGGGACCTTATGCAAATAAACTAATTGCTCTTCAAATATAGTCCTTGTAGATCGACACATTGGTCGACAAATCAAAGACAAACTGCTAGTATTACATTATCACGAACGAAAAGCATCCTTTATAAGGTCCTGTCCTTATGAAGGACTTTTTATTATTCCATTCTCTTAAATACTCATATGTGTGTATGCGATGGGTAGTCCACGACGTCTGTACCTGTCTTGAAATTTTGCTTCTTCTACCTGTTATATTGGGCCTGTCTAATATTCGGTATTATCTGCCTAAAGTTAAAAACGAAATAAAAGGCCGCCTTGGGGGCTAAGCCTCTTATTTTTTCGTCGAATTTAACTCTCTTTTTTAGGCTCCTCGTCTCGGAGCGGAATATCAAAGGTTGCTCCGAGAAATCGTAGACCAGCGTCTTGAAATTGCGGTCCTAGGAATCCCTCGATTAGCAGGCGAAACTGAGCCTGCTGTTTGTCGCTCTTTGGATTCGACAACCCAGCAATCTCCTTACTGAGCTGTTCGTTGAACTCGTACAGCCAGTAGTCGATGAACTCTTGTGGGCTGTCATACCCCTCCCCCAGGAACTGCTCGAGGAGCTCCGGTGTCCCAAATGCACCAACCGAGATCGTAAAGTGAAAGTTTCGTACTTTCGGATTCTCACTGATGGGGCTAGCCTTCGCCTTGATGTTGAAAACCTGACTTGCATAGGAGACAACGTGCGAACTCCGAAATCGCTCGTCCCATCTCCAGAGGGAGTCTCCTCCATCAAACCACTCAGCGATTTCCTCGGTTTGTTTGTCAACTAATGCTGATTGTGGGGGAATGACGGTAATGGTGAAACCCTTGTATGTTATACCAACGACCATACTAGCCCCAATCCATAAAAGCAACGCTAGGGCTCCCAACAAGAATTGGCCAGGTTTTAGTGGTTTGGACAGTTCTTTCTCGTCCACTTTCTGTTTCGAGGCCAGCCATATAGTGATACCGAAAAACGCACCGGCAACGAGCAAGGGGGTAGCTCCAATCCAAGACATTTCTATCAGCCTCCTCAAGGTACTCATCAATACTTCCGATGGTAGTAATACACTACAAAAATATGGTGGATATGTCAATATTTCGCTTTCTCACCTCAATAACCTTTACGATAGGGGCTTCACCCCCCCCCCAACTCGACTCGACCCGAAAAAGGCCCTGGGAAGCTTTTTTTCTAAGTAGGGCATAGCAACCGAACTATATTTTTAAATAAAAATAAACCGCGTAAACAAGCCACCAAAATACGAATGCGACTATAGTAGTGATAATAATAAGCAAGGTAAGTCTTATAACAGTAAGCCTCGGCGATCCAGTTTTGATTAAACCTTTGTCTCCTGATGTGTCAGCTGTCTCTAGTCGTTTCTGTTCGTGTTCAGCAATTTTTTGCTTAAGGGCCGCGACGGCTTCAGGGTCTTTGAGAGTTTCGTCATAATCGATCGCTGGCTTTGTTTCTGGCGACGGTTCGCCAGGACCTTTGTTATCGAAGTTCGGTTCACCTGGGGTCATATGAAATTTTTCCGAATTAATAGTTAAAGCATACCACAGGTTCCAACTTTCCAATACCCTACTTGGCTTGCTTTCTCCTACTATTCGTAGCACTCATTTATTTATTTGATGCTATTTTTATACGATCATATAACGTTCATATGTTCGCAATCCTCATAGCGCTCAGCTCGTAATTACTGCATGTGCTCGTCATCAGCAAATGCTTTGATAATTAACTCCAATATAGCTAATTTGCCGCTATAATCCTTCACAATCCGCTATATGTAGTATGGCGGCAATTTTTAGTTAGTCTCCAAAATCTCGGCTACCACTTCTGGAAGCCTCTCAAATTCTTCAAGATTGACCACTGCGCTGGCTTCAGTTGCAGGCAAGTCAACACCAGGATTTTTAATCCAGATCGTATTTATTCCCAGCCGAGACGGAATCAGAACATCTTCTCTGTAGTTATCTCCCACCATCACACAGTCACCCGATCCCTTCCCAACGACTTCAAGACACTTTTTGTAAAATTCCCCGGATTCTTTACGAAATCCAATATCCGAAGAGAACACAAAATAAGAAAAGTATTTTGCTATACCGAGCTCCTCTAATTCAAGTTGAGTAAAAGAACTCTGAGTATAGCTGGCAATTGATAGGATGTAGTTTTCAGAGAGAGTAGCAAGTACCTCAATAACTTTTGGGTGGTGCAACTTTGCATAACCCCGACTTACTTTTCGATATTCGTAAATAAAACTGGAAACTACTTCGCCTGAAAGTGAATGTCTTAAATCTTTTTCAAGAACTTCTGCAATTATCGCCCTAAGATCGTGATGATAGATTGTTTTGTCTTTTCCGGCATAGAAATTAACCTTGCGCTGATCTAAGAAAGATATAAAATCGGAAGCACTGATATTTATTCCGTAATTTTTTCTTAACAAACTTACAAATACTTCCCAACCTTTTTGTTCATTAATTTTCTGATCCTCTTTATCAATACTGATATCAACAAGAGTTTGATAACAATCAAAGAAAATGATTTTTTGTTTCTGATTCATAGTTCGAATCCCTTCGGGGTTCTTCCATTTTATCACTTTCCGGTTTCGAAATGTAGCGCAAAATAAAGAAACTTTGACAGCCACTTTTCAAAACTACTGGCGGTGGGACTGGGATTCGAACCCAGGGTACGCTTTCGCGCACACTTGCTCTCCAAGCAAGCGCTTTCGACCGCTCAGCCATCCCACCGTGTTGTGGCTTATTATAAGCTCTTTGTATATTTGCTGACAAGCGGTAATGCCTTTTTTTCGCCCTGCATTACAGCAAATAAACCCATAAGCGACAGCACCACCCACGCTGCCCATGCAACCAACGCAACGGGCGGGATAATGGGCGACACCATGATCGTGATCGCCTCAAATACAAATAGGACTAACCCCTGACGCACGTGAAATCGGGTAAATGCATCGCGCGGACCAAATAAAAAGGAAAAAAGCACCAAGATAAATAAGTAGCTAAAGTAGGCGTAAGTCTTGCTGGAGGAAATGGGAACGTCGGCCTCCCTGGTTGATGGTCGTGCCTTTAGTCTTGTGCTGGAGCGCTTTTTCTTTGGCATACAGTTACTTTTTAAGTAATCATTGATTATTCAGGTATCACAGCAGGTTCACTTATACCAAAAGCAGAGGCGACGGCAAAAATACATATGTCAACCACCGCTGGGTCACACTGAACTGATCGATCATACGGCTCTTCGAGTCGAGCGGTGAGTCGATACTGCTGTCCGTCTGATTCATAACCGTAATACCAATCTTCATCAGATTTTGGATCCAGGGGAATTGCTCCAATAGTCCCATCGATTCGTAACAAACCAAGAGCCGAGATAAATTCGCTTGTGCTTCGAGTCAATTGTAGGGCGACGGGATAATTGCCATACCTCGAATGATATAGCTCCAGCGCGAGTTGCAGCGACTTTAGATCACTTTCTCGTTTAAGGTCGCGGGTTTGTGGTGTTTCGCCGATGTCAACAATGCCCATCTCATCCATTGTGGCAACCGGTTTGTCATTTATAAAAGTACCCGGGTCGATCCCTTCCTGCTCAAGTGTTGGCGGTGGTGCAAAAAATAGTGCGTATCCCATCAACAACACGGTCGCTGTACCACCCAATACAGCAAGCAGTAGGTAGATATTTCGCTTCTGCGCAGATGGCAGATAGTCCTGTGCTGGTAATTTTTGAGCAAGTTCGCGATAGAGGATATAAAACCAAGTCAATCCTAACGGACCGGCGATATATGATGCGTACAAAACAAATATGATTTGCGGTCCAATCGTAAGGATAAGAGTTGACAAGAGCAGATTAGTGGTTCCGTAGAATGCAAAGCCAAAAGTCAATCCAAAAAGTAGAGCCAGTGGCAGAATCCAAGAAATAATACCGAACAAAATAGTTCGACCGATAATTTGCCACCAATAACCCTTTACCAGTTGACCGCTTCGAGCAAGCGCATCCAACCCCTTTCGATTTTCAGCAAAAAAGACCACCAGGGGAAATAACAAGGCGACCCACAGCACAACCGCCGGAATAATGAACAGAGCAAAAGCTCCAAGGAAGACCGCGTTCACTAAAACAACAATCCAAAGACCTAAAAAATATTGCTTTCTGCTTATTGACCTAAGTGCTCTGAAAAGGGAAAGTTTTTCGTCAGCAATGACAATTTGATACGCAGCAAATGTCACCCAAAAGCTGACCAATGCGCCGATTGTCCAAAGAAGAATGTTTATGACTGTATTCCATTCGGTGTTAGGCTCAATATTAAGATTTTTAAAAGCAGTCATAGTGACTAGTAAGCTCACTATCGATCCTACATAACTTATAACCCATGGTAATAATGGTACTAATAGTAGCAAAAATAATCGACCAGACCGAGACCTATATCGCTTCCACGCGGCACGTAATAGCGTCATCGATCCTGGTAGTCGAGTGTGAATACCTTGCTGCTCAACTATTGAATTTTGTGGCTCGCTCGGTGTAACCATAAAAAGGGATTAGTTATTACAATACAAAAAGTATACCATACTACTCATCTTTGTATACCACGAACGACGAAATACCTCGCGATATGTTTCTTGAAACGATTCGCGAAAATCTTTGTCAGGTTGCATGGATTGTTCACTCATTAATCTTTTCGATCAACAATAAAATCGCCTCGAGTTGAGCGTGTTTGCGAGGTAATTGGTCAAATATGAAAAACATCTGATTACCGACTATTTCAATTGAGAATGCATCTGCTTGAATTCTGGCTAATAGCTCAATCACGTTGGGCTCCAATAGTTTGTACACCTTCCAATCCTCAGATATGTTAGAATTTTTGACATACACTGTGTAGTGCTCGTTAAATTCATTGCTCTCAAGCGCTATACGACGCCAACCGAAGCGTACTCCTCCGTGAAGCATCGTCCTATCGGGAGAAATTTCAATGTACGGAAACGAATCGCGCGTGTCGCTGACAAATATATCAAGGTGTGTCGTATGTCTGCTGCGACCGCGACCAGTAGTGAATTGATATTTGAAATATGAGGTCTTTATCTTCTCATTTTGATGAAATTTCGAGATTGTTTTATCCCGACCCTTCGCAAATAGTTTACATTGGAACATTTCAATCTGCGGCACTTTCGCTTTCGAGAATCCATTACTTTCCAAAAAATAAAAGATCATTGAATCTACAATGTTCTTATACCATGTCACAAACCCTCTTATCACAACTGTCAACAGAAATAAAAGAGCTATAATTTCGTTTCCTGATTCGTGTGTAACTGCGTATCGAATCAGTACTACGCTTACAATTACTAAAACAACAGCTGATATAACCCACGTCGCACGCGAGCGTTTTATCGATGCCCCTATCTCCTCTTCAAACCGCTCCCATGAATCAGCGATGTATCCGGATTTCGCCATACATGCATATAGTCAAAAAAATTATTCCTTGACATTATCCAACAACGCCTTCACGCGCTCTTCGATTGGCGGGTGTGTCATAAATAGTGCGCTTAGGCGCTTACCACGAAACGGATTTGCAATAAAAAGAGATGCTGTTGGCTTCGTGGCTACGCGCGCTGTTTGCGGATATGCGCTGATTTTTTGTAGGGCAGATGCGAGGCCTTCGGGGTAGCGCGTCAGCATCGCACCACTGGCGTCAGCCAGAAACTCTCGCTTACGGCTGATAGCTAGTCGAATCAAGAGCGCGAGTAACGGCCCGATAATTGCCAAAACCAGGGCAACAATCATAAAGATCCCTGCAGCTTGATTACCTTCGCGACTGGTACTCCGACGATGCCCTCCGTAAAACTGCCAGCGTAAAAACATATCCGACAGAATCGAAATAAAACCGGCTAATACCACAACTACGGTAGTCAGTAGCATGTCCCGATTGCCAATATGCGCAAGCTCATGCGCTATTACGCCCTCGAGCTCCTTGCGGTCAAGCACATCTATGAGCCCCGTGGTTACTGCTATCACTGCGTGCTTCGGATCACGACCGGTTGCAAACGCGTTGGGCTGCGGCTCTTGCATCACATATACGCGTGGCTTCGGCAACCCAGCGGTAATAGCCAAGTTTTCGACAATACGATGGAGCTCAATATACACTTGCTCATCAGCGGGCTTTGCCTTCGAGATCCCCAGCACTAATTTATCCGAATACCAATACGATCCAACATTGAGAACAAGCGCCAGTCCCACTGCCGCGTATAAAATCGTCGGATTACCAAGTGCCTGCGCAAACACAAACCCAATCGCAATCACCAGCACCAAAAAGAACGCGAGAAATAGCCACGTCTTCGTGATGTTGCTTGATTGCTGGGTGTATAAGTTGGACATGAGTGAGTGCGCTACGACCCGAATATCTACGACACTACGATCTACGCTTCAAAACTCACCTGCGGCACCGATCGAACTGCCTCGTCGCTGATCTCAAACATATCGCGCTGCTTAAAGCCAAAGATACCGGCGACGATATTGGTCGGCACAGACTCGATAGCTGTGTTAAAGTCACGCACATTGCTGTTATAGAATCGTCGAGCGGCTTGAATCTTGTCTTCGGTATCACTCAATTCGCGCTGCAATTCGAGAAAGTTTACATTGGCCTTCAAGTCTGGATAATTCTCTGCAACTGCGAACAATGTTTTCAATGTGGCGCTCAACATATTCTCTGCGTCTCCCTGCGCTTTTGGCGACTTTGCGCTGGCTGCGTCTGCGCGTGCCTTGGTCACCTTTTCAAACACACCCTTTTCATGCTTCGCATATCCCTTCACCGTTTCCACAACATTTGGAATCAAGTTATGGCGTCGCTTGAGCTGCACCTCGATATCAGCCCACGCCTCGTTCACGCGGTTCTTGCGTTTAACCAATGAATTGTATAAGGCAACGACGTATAAAGCTATGACGACGATAATCGCAATAACCCAAGACAATGAGTTCATGATCGCTTTGTTAATTTGTTAGTCCGCGTATGGGTAATTTATTTTTTCAACAACGCAATAAGTGCCAACACGCTCCAAATCAGCACCAATATCGCCAAAATCAAGCTCGCCGTTGACCACAAATACACGGCGATCAGAAACGACCCGAGCAACGTTAATAAATTAAGCGTCGTCTTGTCGCTCTTTCCGCCAGCCAATTGGTCAAGCGAAAACGCAATAATAGTCATCAGAAATCCGAGAATACCAAGGATCTCTGCGGTCGAAACATTGAGTAGCTCCATGAAGAATGGTTAGGAAGTTATGGAGCTAGTATAGCACAGTTTTGCTGTCATTACATCCCGCCTCACTCATTACCATTCATCTTACATCCCCATGCCTCCGGGCATCTGCGGCATGCCGCCGTCTGATGCGCCGCCCCTTGGCTCTGGCCTGTCAGTAACAACTGCTTCAGTAGTAAGCAACATACTTGCGACTGACGCAGCGTTCTGAAGCGCGGAACGAGTTACTTTCTTTGGGTCAATGATGCCGGCCTTGAGAAGGTCTTCGTATGTATCCGTTGCCGCGTTATACCCAACTGCGCCCTGCTTTTCCTTGACACGCTCAACAACTATCGAACCCTCAACGCCGCTATTTTGCGCAATTTGCCAGAGTGGCGCTTCGAGCGCTTTGCGGATAATCTCGATACCGATTGCTATGTCACCCGTTGCTTTTAGATGATCAAGCGCTTTCTGGCATCGCAACAGCGCAACGCCGCCGCCTGGAACAATGCCCTCTTCTACGGCTGCCTTGGTTGCTTGGATGGCATCCTCAATGCGATGCTGTTTTTCTTTCTGCTCTACCTCGCTTGCAGCGCCAACTTTAATCACAGCCACGCCGCTGCCAAGCTTGCCCAGTCGCTCTTGTAATTTATCTTTATCAAAATCAGAATCAGTGGTTTCAATTTGCGCGCGAATCTGTGCAATGCGCTTGTTGATATCTCCCTTGTCGCCCTTGCCGCCAACAATAATAGTATTGTCTTTAGTTGAGGTCACTTTTTCCGCGCGTCCCAGCATGGCCACTTCTGCTTGCTCCAGCTTCATACCCTTCTCTTCGCTGATCACCGTAGCACCTGTAAGCACCGCGATATCTTCCATCATTGCTTTCTTGCGATCGCCGAATCCGGGGGCCTTGACACCAATTACATTGATAGTGCCGCGAAGCTTGTTCACTACGAGCGTGGCAAGCGCTTCGCCTTCGATATCATCGGCAACGATAAGTAAATCTTTCTTACCGCTCGTCGTAATATTCTCGAGAATCGGGAGTAAATCTTTAATGCTGGAAAGCTTTTTGTCGGAAATCAACACATACGGATCGCGCAGTTCCGCCTTCATTTTCTCCGTGTCAGTAATCATATAGTGCGACACAAATCCTTCGTCGAACTGCATACCTTTTACAAGTTCGTGGCTCACGCCGAATGTATTTGACTCTTCAACCGTAGTAACGCCATCAGCGCCAACCTCGCTCATCACTTGCGCTATAAGCTTGCCCACCTCTTCGTCCTGCGCGGAAATCGTCGCTACCTGTGCCATTGCTTCTTTATTAGAAACCGGCTTTGCCATTTTGCCGAGTTCATCGACAACTGCTGCTGTTGCTTTTTGAATACCAACGCGAATTCCCATGGGGTTCGCACCTGCTGCTACGTTTTTAATGCCCTCGCGAATAATGGCTTGCGCAAGCAGGGTCGCCGTGGTTGTGCCATCGCCAGCAACATCGTTGGTTTTACTTGCCACTTCCTTTACGAGTTCTGCGCCCACATTTTCTGCCTTATCAGGCAGTTCAATATCTTTTGCAATCGTAACTCCGTCATTCGTAATCGTTGGCGAGCCAAAGCCCTTATCGAGCACTACATTGCGGCCCTTAGGGCCGAGTGTTACTTTAACGGCGTTTGCGAGCTTATCGACGCCGCGGATAAGCGCCTTTCGCGCGTCTTCTCCGTGTAAAATATCTTTTGCCATAGCTGTTTTCGTTAATTGATTAAAGCGTATTTCGAATTATCTCGGGCTATTTTATGATTGCCAAAATGTCAGACTCCTTTGCTACCAGCACTTTGTCGCCGTCAATTTCAAATTCATCCGGCGCATATGATTTAAATAATACCTTGTCGCCAATTTTTACACCCATTACAATGAGCTTTCCACTGTCATCTCGCTTCCCCGGACCAACGGCTAACACCTTACCCATCTCCGGCTTATCCTTATCTACTGTCTCCGGTAGCACAATGCCACCCTTTGTCTTTTTTTCCTCCGTTAGTGGCTGTAAAACGATATGGTCGTGTAGTGGCTGTAGTTTCATATGTGTACGTAGCGTTAAAAATTATTATTGTATTCTGATATGTTAGCGTTTCAGCTGTTTGCATGTTTCGATGTTCAGAGCCGTCACGCTATCGATACTCGAAGTATATGAAATTAGCACTCACATGTCAAGAGTGCTAAAATTTGCTTTACGGATAATAGTGGTTACCACTGGCGCGCTAGTTGACGAGTAACAAAAATCTGCAATAATAGTAGTACGTATGAAAAAGAAATTGCTACAATCACATCTTCGACTGCAGGTAATTCTCTACCCCGAACCAGAGGGAGGTTTTACTGTTCTTGTCCCTTCTTTACCTGGTTGCGTTACCTATGGAAAAAATTTTGAAAAGGCCCTACAAATGGCTCGTGAAGCAGCAGAACTATATCTCGAAGATGTAGCGAGTGAAAAAGAATTTATTGGCCTTGAACAATTGCCAGCATATATGGGAGAAATTGAGATAGCAACGCCGCAAAAAACCTATGCCTAAAGTCCTTACTCCAAAGCAGGTAATTATTCTGTTGAGAAAAAATGGCTTCATACTGAAACGGAGGAAAGGAAGTCATTTTATTTTCTATAACCCGACTTCCCAACGTCGAGTCACTGTTCCATTTCACCCCAAAGATCTGCCAAAAGGAACGCTGCATGCAATTCTGAAGCAGGCAGGACTTTCATAGTATCAATCATTATACCTTTTTCAAGCCCGAATCGGTCTCGTGTGCAAATTGATTTAGCTTGATTTGTCGCAGTTTTTCGTTGTATTTCTCCAACACCTCTTTCTCCTTCGACCGTGGGTGAAACTCTAAATGCATGTCATCGGCAACCACGCGCCCGCCTTCCTCGTATGTCCGTGGATCATTCTCGATGCGCTTTTTTTGATAGGAACGAACCCAGTGTTCGAGCGTATCGCCCAGCTTCGTGCCCAATGGCGCCTCGAAAAACCGCCGCAACCAATCGCGCCATCGTCGCAAAGGTATTGTCCGAATATCAGATACGCGCGGATCAAAATCGTCTATACCTGCGCCGCAGTAATCAAATATCCATGCGTTTTCGGTGTAAAACCGTGCTCGCAACCCGCCCAATAGATCTTTCACCGGAATTAAATGCAAATAGGTCTGTGCGTTATATAAACTCTTGTACGGAATATGCAGACTTTCGTCAGTGATAAAGTGATTGAGACAAATTTTGTCTTTCGTGATATCGCCGATCCGTCGCACGCCCCACAGCTGCATCCAGAGGGTGACCAAGAGCCGGCACGTCCAAATTCGACCGTGTGCGGTAACAATGAGTACATCAAGATCGCTCGCTTCCGAGGACACGCCAAGAGCCACCGAGCCAGAAATAAATACGCCTCGAACGAACGGGATTGCTTGCAATCGGGCAATATATCGACGCAGCAAGTTCCACTTGGCATTTGCGATTTTTCGATCGTGCATGCGGGCTTCAAAGAATCCATGCCTATCAGATAACATATAATACCCATTGTGTTCAGTGAGATGTTTTCGCAATAGCTCGCTCTTATCTAAACGTCGCATAATGTCACTGAGCACTGGTCGCGTTCGCGGCGCTCGAATTTTTCGCCTCTGTGCGTCGACAAATCGCTCAATCCTTACCCGATATTTCCACAATTCAAGCACATTTAACGGCGCGCCCAGTACATCATAATATACTACTGTTGCCAGTATTGATTGGTCGAGAAGTTCGTCCATAGATCCACTATACTCCCAAGAGCATCTTTCGCAAATATTGTCCCGTGTAGGACTTTTTCTCGCGAGCAATTTCGCTTGGCGTTCCAGTAGCAATGATGTAGCCACCTGCATCGCCACCATCAGGACCAAGGTCAATAATCCAGTCACTACTGGCGATAACATCAAGGTTATGTTCGATGAGTAACACCGTATTACCCTGTTCCACAAGCTGATGCAAAATCTTCAATAGTTTCACCGTATCTTCGAAATGCAGGCCGGTCGTGGGTTCATCGAGAATATATAACGTGTGTTTGCCACGGAACTGGGTGAGCTCTTTGGCTAATTTAATACGTTGTGCTTCTCCGCCCGACAGCGTGGGCGCGGGCTGGCCAAGCTCGATATAGTCAAGGCCAATCTCGTTGAGCAACCCCAACCGTCTTTTTAGCTGTGGGATATTTTTGAAAAACTCATGTGCCTCGGCGATTTCCATTTCCAGAACTTCGGCGATATGCTTCCCATTGTAGTGCACCTCCAGAACCTCTTTCTGATAGCGAGTTCCTTTGCACACATCGCACGTTACATACACATCTGGCAACAGCTGCATCTCAATACGATTCACACCCTGGCCTTGGCACGCCTCGCACCGTCCGCTTTTTACGTTAAAACTAAAGCGCCCCGGCTGGTATCCGCGAACTCGCGCTTCGTTGGTTTGCGCATACATTGTTCGGATCAGATCGAATATGCCGGTATATGTAGCTGGGTTCGAGCGCGGCGTTCTGCCAATAGGCGATTGGTTAATGTCGACTAATCGGTCTATATATTCAGTGCCGGTCAGTTTTTTGAACTCGCCAGGCTTTGCTTTTGCATGGTACAAATGTTGGTTCATCGCGCGCGCAAGCGTATCAAGGATCAGCGAGCTTTTTCCCGAACCAGAAACGCCAGTCACGGTAATGAGCTTTCCTAAAGGAATTTCAACGGTAACGTTTTTTAGGTTGTGATGGGTGGCGCCAGACAGTGTCAGTGTCTGTGGCTTCGAAATCGGAGTCGATGCCCTCGCCACTTTTGATGCCGCGGCGTTCCCGTCTGCACGTCTCACAATCGCCAACGATGGATCAGCCAGATGCTTACCGGTTAACCCTTTTGACTTTTTGATCTGCTCCGGTGTGCCCGTAAACACCACGGTTCCGCCTTTTTTTCCACCCCCCGGCCCAATATCAACAAGCCAATCAGCTGCTTCGATAGTCTGTCGATCGTGCTCGACCACGATAACCGTATTGCCCAGATCGCGTAGATTCTTGAGCGTATGCACCAGCCGGTCTTGGTCGCGCTGATGCAAGCCAATCGACGGCTCGTCTAATATATACAAAACGCCTGATAAGCCAGAACCGATCTGTGTAGCTAAATTAATGCGCTGGCTCTCGCCACCGGAAAGCGTTGTCGAGCGCCGCGCCAATGTTAAATACTCAACGCCTACTCGCGTCAAAAACGACAATCGTTTTACGAGCTCTTTTAATACCGGCAACGCAATAAGCTGCTGATTGTCGGTGAGCGACTTACTCGCCCCCGTCTCGATATCGTACTTAATGCCATCAAAAAAAGCATAACAATTAGTGATAGATAAAGCCGTCACTTCGTCGATATTTTTGCCGTGAAACCGCACCGCAAGCAACTCCGTCTTCAGCCGTTTGCCATCACACACCTCGCAATGCATTTCAACCATATACCGCTCGATTTCCTGACGCACACCATCCGAATCGGTCTCGTTGTAGCGACGCTTTAACTGCGTAATCACGCCCTCAAACGGTCGGTTGCTCCACTCGGTTTGGATAGGGTCGTCGCCACCGTACAATAAAATCTCCTGGTGGCGCTTCGACAATTGCTGCCAGGAAGTATTGAGCGGGATCGAATAAAAATCGCACACATCGCGTAGACGGCTCCATAAATAGCTTTGCCGCCCTACGCGGTGCGAAGCCGATGCCCATGGCCGCAGCGCGCCCTCGGCGATTGTGAGGTCTTTTTCAGGCACTACTAAGTCAGGATCGAGTTCAAGTTTAAAACCGATACCGTGGCACTCCGGGCACGCGCCTTGCGGTGAGTTGAAGGAGAATAATTTCGGGGTTAATTCGGGCATGCTAATACCACAGGTTGGGCAGGCCGAGGAGGCAGAGTAAAGGTGATCCCTAGGCTTTTCGCCGCTCTGTACTATTAGGCGACCATTTCCGATTTTCAGCGCAGTTTCAACGGAGTCAGCTACCCGCAACCGTTCTTCTTTATAATCATTTTCCGATAACGATTTTGACGGTATTACGAGCCGATCCACCACGACTTCAATCGTGTGCTGTTTGTACCGCTCGAGTTCAGCTTGCAACGCCTGTTCCAACAGCATTATCGCCCCATTTATCCGCACACGCACAAACCCCTGCCGATCGATTTCATACAAAACGTCTTTGTGATGCCCCTTTTTCGCCTCAATCAACGGCGCCATGATAACAGCCTGCGTACCCGATTCCATGCCTAATATATGCTCGATTATCTGATCGATGGTCTGGCTTTGGATTACCTTGCCACACTGCGGACAATGCGGCACGCCTGCACGGGCAAATAACAAACGTAAATAGTCATAGATCTCTGTTACCGTGCCAACTGTGGAACGAGGATTGTGGCTCAAAGCCTTCTGGTCTATTGCAATTGCCGGGGACAACCCGTCGATCTGGTCAACGTCCGGCTTTTCGATCTGGCCCATAAATTGCCGGGCGTACGAGGACAACGACTCGATATATCGACGCCGACCTTCGGCATACAACGTATCAAATGCCAGCGAGCTCTTTCCCGACCCCGACATACCCGAAATCACCACCAATTTATACTTGGGGATTTCGAGCGATATATTCTTCAGGTTGTGCACCCGTGCGCCTTTGATTGAAATGGTTTCGCGAGACATCTAGGAGGTTATTGAAAATTTGGAAATGCATCGAGTCTAGCATGAGATCGAACAAGAAGCAAACAGTGCGTATCCCGACCTTTATTTCCGTCCAT
>Ga0154956_157_pt2 | contig 16994 bp, 13 predicted proteins | sample RifCSPhighO2_01_FD_105924 | JGI IMG/M metagenome (GOLD analysis project Ga0154956, IMG submission 105924) | Parcubacteria group bacterium RIFCSPHIGHO2_01_FULL_47_10b | reverse complement strand
GCTTGCGCGTACATCATCGGTTCAATTCACAATCTCGGTTTCTCCGCAGGATGCCATGAAAATCCTGAACAAGTTCGGGAAAGAGGTCGGTTCGTTTTTAGCGGATTTTCCGCAAGACACAGTTTGGAAGCGATACATCGTGGACTCGTCCGCGAAGTATCTTTCTAATCGCTACGGTGGGCCTCTGGCGTTCGAGTCGTTGGAGGATTACTGCCAAGCTCTTGCCCGACACGATGTCGTTCAAGGAGCGCATCTCGTGCCGTTTCAGGATGTCAGCAATCTAGACATCCCTCTCTACCTGCGTAGTATTTGGTGGCACTTCAGGCTTAAGCGTTACGGCAACGCTTTGTGCATCGAAGTGCGCCCCATGGCCCGTAGGGGAGACGAACAATTCGAACGCCAACTTGACAAAGTGTTGGCAATCGTCTGCGCCTAGCCCAAAACCCTGTGTGGTTTACGAACTACACAGGGCTTGCCTTTTCTTCGCCTAAAAGAAAAACTTCGTCACCAGCTTTCGTGCCGTTGTGAGCAAATAATATTAGACATCGCTTTGGAGCTTTGATTTTTTTGTTCCCGTCAATTCCAATCACTTGGTTTTTTTCCAGTACCTCAAAATTTTCGAACGGCTTCGACAAAGTGAATGTATCCGTTTTTGCGAAATACTTTTTGAACATTTGAACATAGGATTGTTTTTGTGGAGCAAGATTATTTTTCATGTGTCCCCTCGCTTTCAGAAAGGCAATAATACTTTCTTCGCCTATCTTTGCTGATTGTGGATCGTTAATGCTTCCGCACTCTAAGCATATTCCTACTTTTCCGATACTGTTCATGTAATAATCTGTTGCACCTGGCTCAACTTTGTCGAAACCGGATACTACAAGTCTCATTGGAAAAAATTTAACAATATCCTTTGCATTTGTTTCGCAAATTGCAAACGCGCTACTGTTTGGGATAGAACTTGCGTGTATGTCCAAAAGTACATCAGCCTTGATCAAATATGATTTTAGAAATTGAGCGCGTTGGTATTCATAACTTTCCTTTTCCTTTTCTGAAAGTTGCTCATCGCGATTGAACATCCTATTAAGATTGGCCTCTGTATAGCGTTTGTTAACCTCCATCGCTCGGGGGTTTCCGTAACCAAATAAAACTGTTCCGCGCTGAATTTCGAGAGTTGGTAATATTTTCTTCAATGCCTCTATTCCGCATCTCTCATCACCGTGTACGCCAACAAGAACGATGCTCGTCGTCCCATTATTTTGACCAGTTAATTTAGTTATTTCTTCTAACATTATTATTACTTTAGCGAGCTACACCGAAAACCGAAAGTGCACTACATCTCCATCCTGCACCGCATACTCTTTTCCCTCGATTCGCAGCTTGCCATTGGCGCGTGCGCCTTCTTCTCCGTGGCCGGCTATATAGTCTGCGTAGCTGATAATTTCCGCACGAATAAAGCCGTGCTCAAAGTCTGTATGAATAACTCCTGCTGCTTGTGGCGCCAGTAGTCCTCGTCGAAGGGTCCATGCGCGTACTTCTTTGGGCCCTGCAGTAAAAAAAGTAATGAGTCCCAAAAGCTCATAGCCCTTTGCAATAATGCGATCCAAGCTTGATTGCGTAAGACCGAATTCTTTCAAAAATACCGTTTGTTCTTCGTCCGGTAACTGTGCTATTTCGCTTTCGATCTGGGCGCTGAACGGCACGACATGATCGGCGTGAACGAGCGGCTCGAGCAGTTGTTGCGTCGCAGCATAATCGCGTAACTGCACTTCCGAGACGTTCAAAGCGTAGAACATGGGCTTGAGCGTCAACAAATGCAGGTCGCGGAGCAAAACCGAATCTTCACCGGATAATGCAACTGATCGCGCGGGCTTGCCTGCTGACAACGCCTCATGTAGCTGCGCATATAACACTTTCAAGCGCTCATGTGCCTTACTGTTAGCCGGCTTCTCGCCGCGAATCTCCTTGTCAAACCGCGCTCGCCGTTTCTCCAGCGTCTGCAAATCAGCCAGAGCCAATTCCGTTTCAATAATCTGAAGATCCTCTTTCGGGTCTACCCTGTTATATACATGCGTCACATCAGTCCCCTCAAATGCCCGCACCACGTGCACAATGGCATCAACCTCGCGAATGTGCGATAGGAATGCATTTCCGAGCCCTTCTCCTTGTGCGGCGCCCTTAACCAATCCCGCAATATCAACAAACGTCACCGTAGTCGGGATGATTTTTTCTGGGTTCACTATCGCTGCCAGTTGTGCCAAGCGACTATCAGGCACGGCAACTACGCCCGTATTTGGCTCGATAGTGCAAAACGGGTAATTCGCCGCATCAGCGATTTGTTTTTTATTCAACGCATTAAACAACGTTGATTTCCCCACGTTGGGCAAACCAACAATTCCGATTGAGAGAGGCATACTAGGACATGAGAATTAATGAGTTTAGTGTACTGGGTTCTGTAGGTTTTGCAATACAACGTATACATAGCTCACCCAAATAATTCTGTATGACTCCCAAGGTCTCCAAGAATGAGGAGGCCATTATCTGTATCAATCGAATAGAGTAGTAATAAGTCGGGCTTAACGTGACATTCGCGCCAGCCGGCGAGTTTCCCGGTTAGCTTATGATCCCGATATTTTGCTGCGAGCCTTTCCTTATTTGAAAGCGCTAGTAAAACCTTTCTCAATTCGTACACATCTTTCGGTCTACTTCCTCGGGCCAAGTTCTTAAGTGCTCGTCGAAAACTGCGGTTTGTTTTGATTTTATAGCAGCTAGTCATTCAAAACATCGTGAATCATATCATCGACCGAGGAGTACGATTTGTTGTCCCGGATCGTGTCTGCGGTTTCCGCCAAGATTCTCTGTTCTTTTTCGGGCGTAAAGCCATTTTCTGTAATTAATCGAAAAGGAATGCCGTTATGGTTGATCACTTGACGAAAATAGAGCTTAATGGCTGAAGACGTATCAAGTCCTAAATCTTCAAATATCTTACGAGCTGCATTTTTTGTCTTTGTATCAATACGAATTTGAAGTGTAGAATTCATAAAACTGACAGTAATTAGTTACATTATAATCATGATATTACAATGTAATGACGTTGTCAACTAGCAGTCTAGTCAAAACTCCGCTGTTCCTCGTATAATAGGCCAGTACGCAAAAACTAGAAGCGCCAGGATATACAACAGCAAGAGTAAAATATACCAGTTGTAGCTTTTAAGTTTCATCGTCGTTGGTTTTAGTTACCGGATAGGTATAGGGGAAAATGGAGAGGGCGTTGACTGATTGGAGTGTAGTTGTGGACTGGACTGCCCGAATGAGCACTATATCTCCCTGTCGAATCGTCTCGGGTGTCAAGCCTTCGCGCCACGTTGTTTGCTCCGTCAACGCAACTGATGTAATAACATTATCTCGCGATTGCACTTGGGCGACACCGGTGGCCGGATTCACATTCCGTACCGTTCCAATTATCGTCGTGTATTGAGCTAGTTCTCGAATCTGCTGCGGAGCGGTGATCGCCAAAAAAATACTCAATAAGACAACCCCTCCAATAAAGAAATATACATACTGCTTGTACATAGTTTAGTAATATCTGCTTAACAGCTTGAGCGTTGCCGATCCGCGCCGCCTACGCCCGCGTAATACGCCGATACGTAATAGTTGACGCCGCGATAGTGACAGCTGAAAAACACACCGCAGCCAAAAGACCCTCCATATATATTCTATCAATTGTACCAGTCATCACAATAGCGCGAATGGCTTCAAGGATATAGGTCACCGGATTCAGCTGCACCACCACTTTATACCACCCCTCGAGTAAATGCAGCGGCAGCTGTGCCGTGGTCATCATCGAGAAAGGAAAAAAGAAGATGAATGCCGATTGCACCACCCGAGGATTTTTCGTGATGAATGCAAGGGTCATCCCGATGCCGGACCAACCAAGGGAAAATATAAACGCAAGCACTATCACTAACAGTAGCCCGACGATGCCACCGTCTAATTGCGCGCCAAATAACAGTAGTAGCACGATCATAATTATGGTCTGCACCACTGCCTTGGTCCCTACTGCCAATAGTTTTGAAACAATGATCATCATACGGGAAATCGGCGTCAGAAACAATCGGCTCATGTAACCGGTACTTATGTCTGTGACGAGTTCAAGGCCGGTGCTGCCGGAACTTAGGAATATGACAGTTAGGAGTGAAACCGGTGCATAAAATTGCAAATAGCTCTCGCCGCCGAAGCCGGGAATTTCGACAGCGCGTTGAAAAGCCGCAGAGTTTACCAAGAAAAAGAAAATCGGCATAAGGAGCTCGGGAATCATCGACGGATAGGGTCGAATAGACTGCTTGAATCCGCGGAGGTATAGGTACCACAGTTGTGTGAGTGTTTTCATAGTTAGCTGTGAATATATGGGTCAGGCGCATTGGTGCTTATCTCTTCTTCGCGAATGGTATGGCCGGTGTAGTGGATAAAGACATCTTCGAGTGTTTTGCCGCCCACTTTTTTCTTGAGCTCTGCAGGGGAACCGGTGATCATAATAGTTCCGTGATCGATTATGCTTAACCGTGTCGCCAGCGCATCGGCCTCGTCCATGTAGTGCGTTGTGAGAAATATCGTTGTACCTTCGGTGTTACGCTTGCGCAGATAGTCCCAGATGACTCGCCGAGCCGCAGGATCAAGCCCCTCGGTGGGTTCGTCAAGGAACAAAATTTTTGGATCATGCATGAGTACGGCAGCCAAGTCGAGTCGCCGCTTCATGCCGCCGGAAAAATTTTTCACCCAGCGATCACGAACATGATTAAGACTCAAGATTTTGAGGAGCTCTTCAGCGCGTGCGCGCGATTCATTCGTGGTTCGTCCGTAGAGCACGCCAATAAGCACAAGGTTCTCCATTGGGGTAGCCAAGTCGTCCAGTGTCACCCCCTGCATGCCAAAGCCAATACTTTTTCGGATTTCGTTGTCTTGTTTGCCAAGCTCATAGCCATTGATAACAACGTGGCCCTTAGTCGGCGTCAGAAGCGTTGAAAGAATTTTCATAGTCGTTGATTTTCCTGCGCCATTGGGTCCGAGGAAGCCGAAGAACTCCCCTTGCCCTACAGTAAATGAGATGTCGTTCACCGCCTTGGTATTACCTTTATAGACCTTAGTAAGGCGCTCAACAACAATTGAGTGTTCGAGTTTTTGTTCAGAATTTGCAGAGTTTATCGAGTTTATAGAATTCATATGAGGAGCAGTATAACATAGTATGTCGCGGCAATGCAAAGCAGCGCTAGAAAAACAAGATCAAGCTGGTACCATGCGCACCACGCTTGTTGTCGTATGGCCTGCAGGCCAATACGATAGATACCGTATAAAAGCGCAGCGAGTGAAAATAGCGAAAGCACGATTGCGCTCCACAATGTCACTACGGGAAATGTTATACTCGCGAAGAAAATCGCCAAACACGCAACGTAGAACCCGATCATCAACAGTTCATGCCGAAGCCGATGTTTCCAAAAAAGCACAATCATATTGAGTGCGCCAAGGAGCGGAACGAGCACCATGGTAACGAGAGTTGCAGTTTCTGTCATAGCGTTGCCCGTTCGATCATGAAGGCGGTTCTATATATTCCTCGTTAAATCGCAACGAATAGATGGTTCCTGATAGATCGTCAGAGATATATACAGTGCCGTTTGTGCCTTGATAGATGCCAGCTGGGCGACCCCACGCCTTATTGTTCTCGTCCAGCCATCCGGTTATCGCGTCATGGTGATTGATGAGCCGCCCTGAATCATCCAACTCATACCAAACAACTTTGTATCCCGTGGGCTCGGATCGGTTCCATGAACCGTGAAATGCTACGAGCAGGTCGTCACGCATGTCCCGCGGCCATTGTGGATTATTCAAAAACGTGAGCCCAAGCGGCGCTGAATGAGCCGGAATGTCGATGTATGCAGGCGTTTCAAACGGTAGCATACAAGGGTTACGAACGTAGAGCGCGGTATCGAATTTCGCATCATGCATATTATTCCCGAAGCACGTCGGCCAGCCGTAGTTGGCGTTGTCAGTGATAATGTTTATTTCATCGGGCGGTAGATTATCGCCAAGATTGTCGCGTCCCATTTCTGTTGCCCAAATGGCGCTGGTAAGCGGATGGAGTGCGAGGAATACTGAATTGCGAAGACCAGTGGCGAATGTACGGGATTTGCCTGTTAGCGTGTTGTACACCTCGATGGTGGCGTGACGGGGATTGAATTCGTGGCACACGTCGCACGTTGAGCCGATCGAGATAAGCAGCTCGTTATTAGAAGGCGGATCTCGGAATAAAAGCGTCCGGGTAAAATGACGGCCACCGGGTGGGAAGTCAAGGAGTTTATTTTCGTTTGATACCGTGAGCGTGCTGGGGTCATAGGTATAGCGATAAAGCGCGGCAGTCTCAGCAACGTATAGGTCACACAATGCAGTTGCGTGGCACGTGAGTGCGAGTCCATGCGGATTGGTGCGGTTTGAAAGCAGTGTGACTGTCTCGTCTGTTACTCCGTTCTTGTCGCGATCAGGGAGAGCAACCACTTCCCCTGCTTTGGTGATTGACACAATGAGCGTTTCTTGTGGGTCTTCAATAATTACTCGCGGTTGGCCCAGCTCTTTAGCAAAAATGCCAATTTGGAAATGTGGGTCAATGATAAGTGGCTTAGTGAGCTCATCAGTAATCGGAACTGGGATCGGATGTGGTTGAGCATCGGGTTGTTCAGATCGGGGCTGTGCGAATAATTTTAATGTCGCATAATATCCACCAACCACAACAACGCTTACCATCACCACTCCAAGCACTACGCCAATTTTTTTCCGCAACTGCTCATTCATTTCAAAAATGTGAAATTTTTTCTTTGTGTTTTTGAACCCATTAAATCAGTTGATTAATCAGCAAAAAGTCGCTTTACTGCTGCGCTGGGCCGCCACAGATACACATCGAGCGAAACATGGCTGTTTATGACTTTCACATTCTCGTCTTTTAGTCGCTGCGCTTGCTTTCCTGCGCCTCCAAAGGCATATGCTGGAGCTAATCGGCCATTTCTATCCACCACGCGATGACAGGGGTAGTGCAATGGATCAGTGTTACTATGCAGATAATTGCCAATAACACGGGGATTGCGGACGCCCGTAAGCTCGGCTAAAAGCCCGTATGTAGTTACTTTTCCAAAAGGAATTTTGGAAACTGCTAAAAATACCCGATCTTGTGGATATATTTTTGTCGGTGCTCGGTGCTGAACCATAATTATACTATTGTAACATATCCTTATCAGCCATGCTCGAATATCCATGTTCTGAAATAACAATATGGTCCCGAACGCTAATGCCGAGTATTTTTCCAGCTTCCACAATTCGTCGCGTTACAGAGCGGTCTGCAGTGGATGGCGTGTGATCCCCTGATGGGTGGTTGTGCCCGAGGATTACGCGCGCGGCATTACAGGCAATCGCTGGTTGGAAGACTTCGCGCGGATGTATCAAGCTGGAATCAAGTGTTCCTACGGATATAATTTCTCGTTTCATGAGTTGGTCGCGGGTATTCAGATACAACACAACAAAATACTCCTTCTTTCTGTTCCGAATGAATGTTAATTGGGCAGCTGCGTCAATTGATTTTTGTATTTCTGGCAAAGCATTCGATCCCAATCCAGCGGCCCGCTTACTTAATTCGAATGCAGCGAGAATAGTGCATGCCTTTGCTTGATTAATTCCGTGTACTGTTATTAGATCATCATATCCAATGTGTGTTAGCGATGCCGGTGAATACCGCTTGATAATGCGTCGCGAAAGCTCCACCACGGACGTTCCCACAACGCCTGACCGCAGCAGTAACGCAAGGAGCTCCGCATTACTCAAATACTCGACGCCCTTTTCTACGAGTTTTTCTCGCGGTCGCAATACCCGCGGCATATCTTTGAGCTTCATTGGAGCGTCTTACGATACTCGCCGATCAGCGAGTTGATCGCATCGCGCGACGAAGCAGTCATAAATCCATGGCGGGAGATTGTCTGAATCATCTGCTCGGCAGTCTTGAGGTATTGAGAGACCACACGAATCGCTTGCGGCTTATTTCCATATTGCATTGCCCGTTCAATGAGCTGCATAAGAGGGGTTGCGAATTGACGCGAGAGCCCATTCGACCGTATCAACAGAGACAAGAATTGTCGTATATCCTCGAGTGATGTTCGAAGCTCGAGCGTGTGCGGTTGTGTCGAAATTACGCCATCGGATTTACTATCCACAACAGCTCGGTACTCGATAACTTGGTTCTGCACAATATATCCCGTAGTTGTTGCGACTCTTTCATGCGCTTCGTCACTGAAAACCCCGAGACCAACATGGTACGTTCCATTATCAGTACCCTGTAACTTGATTCCATATTCGCCATCAATTGGGTCGGGGACGTAAAACACTTGGGGTATGTCAGTTGATTCAGCGCTTGATATGCCAGTGGGCGCATCATACGAAGCCCCCGGGATAGCGCTCATATTAGCAGCGTTTATCGTTCTGCCTTGCGGATCAGTGATGAAAACGCGTACCGGTGAGTCAACCCATAAAGCTAAAGCCCGTTGCACAATGCCGTGCGGTTCGCGGATTAATGGCGGTGCGCCCAGATCCAGGATAGCAAACACCTCATCAATGCCGTTATTGGGGAGTTGCGCATGCGGCGAAACTATAGTCTCTTCATGCACAAGCGGCGTCGGCTCCTCGGGTGGTACAATTGGTGGCGGTTCTGCTGGAGGAATGCCGATAAAGAATGCTTGCGCCGTATGAACAAAGCGTTGAAATGGAAGCAGTAACGTGCGTACGAACTTTGACCACATTGTTCGAATAGCCGGGGTGTATTTGATTGCCAGCGCGTCTTCGTACGGTAGATGAGAACTCTGTAATAGCACGCGGTTATCTCCCCCACTATCCTCACGAACGGGATCGATCGGCTCGGGCTTACCATCTACCCATAATCCCTTGGCAAGTTCCTCGGGCGATGGCTGTACCACGGGAATCAGATGAGCCGTTGGTTGTTCATCGCCGCGGATCACCGCCACGCGCACTCGTTCTACCAGTGCCCGCACTCGCCCTGGATCATTCAGGTTAAGCAGGAAATCATTTCGCGTATATTCAGAAACAGGTACCACATCACCAGTTAGGGCATCCATGATATATGAGAACATTGGTAGTAAATCTTTTACTCCCGGCACAAACCCATGAATTAGGTCGGCGTCACTTAATGTTTCATTTGAGCCCGCATTTAGAACCGTCGCATCTTCCAACTGATTGCGCAAATAACTCAAATACATCCTAAGCCCAAGTCGCTGTTCAATACCCCAATTTGTCGGAATATACCCCCCTGCCCATACCGGATAGATATCTGAAGACCCTTGGTGCGGCGTTCCGAGCATAATGAGCTGGTCCACATCAAATCCATATCCTGCTGACTGAATATATGAGCGCGCAACAAGGCCTCCCATAGAATGCGCAACAATATCAACGCGAGCCGCACCAGTCCGAGCCTTCACGGCGCCTATGGTTGCCTTCAGATATACCTCGGCAGCTTCCTCGATCGGTCGACGCCAATCATAAAACGCAACAGTGACATCAACTCCTGCCTTGCGCAAGCTTTCAATGAGCGCGTCGTAATGATCAACACCAATCAAAAATCCCCAATCATCGCGTACAACGTTTCGTTCTCGCATCACATCCCAGTTCCACGACGTAGTGATGCCAGGCACAATTACAACGGGATCAATACTCACAGAACTTTCAGAGCGCTCGGTACTTCCAGGAATTTCTTGACCAGAGGCACTATATCCCGTAGCCACAAAACATACACAGAACATACACACAAAAGAAACTATTCGTTTCATGGCAGTTGTTGTTATGATATTAACAAGGCAATGATGGCAACGCGTATCACTTTCAGTCAGGCAGTGAGCCAGGCCTTGAGACGTTATTACCCGCCCAAGACCCGGCATACCGACGCTGGTGTCTGTCGCGCGACAATGACACATATACTCCATGCGCGTGTTGCATACATGCGGTTATTGAAGGAACATGAGCCGCACGTATCTTCATTGTACGGATGTCACATGACACCAACCGAACATTTTGATTAACCCAAGATGACATGGCAGTATGGCGCATGAAAATCATAAAAGCACCAGCATACACTGGGGCTTTTAAGCACATAGACGGTGGCCAGCAAAGGACCAATAAATTGTATTTATTAGTTCTGCACCATGCGGTTGATCAACGCCCGTGTTTTCGGTCCGACAAGTCCCGCAGCAGCATGGGTCTGTGATGGAATAAGTCCGTGTTTTAACTGGAAACGAGCAACTGCAGCTTTCGTTAATGTCCCAAAGTAGCCCGTTACGAGTTTTTCCGGATAGATCTCGATGCCCTGAGTAACAAGGAATTGTTGAAGCGCCGCTACGTCAACGCTTTTTGTTCCAAGGGTAAGCGATCTAGCCGAAGATCCTAGGGTAAATGCTGCAGGTAATGTTGTGGTTGTCGGCGATACGATAGGTGTTTGCGTGGTATCTGGATACGTGTCACGAACCGTGGGATCGACAATTACTATAGTATTCCAATCAAAACCGCGAGCGTTGAACTCAGCCGCCGATGGTATCCAGCGCCGAGTACCGTTTACCAACTCGTACACCTCGGGACTATCCGGGGTTTTGATCAGTATGATTTCTTGTAATACTTCGATATTTGTATTCGCGATTATTTCTATTGCGGTCCAACTGTACCCGGCGGCATTGAATGCCTCGACGGTTGGGATATGGCGTCGCTTTCCATTTTCAACCACATATACGCGAGGATCATCTGCGTTTCGAATGAGTCGAATGCCCGACGCACCCGGGCTCTTTTCTGACATGACTTGCGATTTTTCACTGACATCCCCGCCCTCTGTTGCTACTGTTGTTTTCTCGGTAGTTGTGTCGGCGTTTGCATTATTTTTAGTTGAGTCACTGCTTGAGCTACTGGTTCTTGGGCTGCTCGAGCCCCCACCTCCACCTGGATTTGACGTTTGAGCTGATACGGCAGATGATGCAGCTGATTCGCCATCACTATTTACGGCGCTAATTTTGTAGTAGTAAGTTTGAGACGAAACAAGTTCAGTGTTCGAGTAGCTCGTAGTAGTTGAACTGTTAACGGTCGGTTCACTACCCAACCGCGGAAAACTTCCGTTTGGATCGGTATCCCGATAGATATTATACCCGGTGGTATTCGCAGTTGCTGTCCAGCTCACATTGATTTGCGAGTTGTTGACGGCTGTCGCCGACAAACCGCTTGGCGTAGATGGCGCTCCGGCGGATGGCGCGATAGGAGCAAACGACGAGAAGTGTGTTGTCTGGACCGTCAGAATGTTATTTGTTGTGTCAATGGTTGTGGGAAGTGTTTCCCATTCTTGTGCCGAGTCACTCCATACGCCGACCACAAGCTGACTCTCCGTTACACCAGCAGATGTTACGTCAGCATCGGTATAGGGAATTTTGAGTGTTACTCCTGCCGAGGATGAAAATTCTTTTATCGCTTTGCCGCTTGAATCTTTGGCAGATATTTCGATTGCCGAGGTTCCTACAAATTGTTTCCCTGGCGTTGAAATTGCCAGCGACGGATCCTGTTTTGTTGTGATAGTACCCGAATTTGAATCAGAGGTAGAAAGCACTGACGCAGGGATGTTGACTTCAAAATTCGAACCGATATTTGTGTCCTTAAACACGCCGCCGGTGCTTGGTTTCAACGATTGTGGGGTTGACTCTGTTACCGTAAATCCCGTAATGGTTTGGCTTAAGCTCATGGTGAGCGATGAAGGACTGGGGCTATTACTTGTTACCGTGACGGTCGCACTCGGCGATTTCTTTCCATTGTCGGCATAGGCAATAACCGTCCACGTACCATTGGTCAATGTCAGTGTGGCATTCGTGGTGCTTGTGGCTGATTTATTGAGTTCCGCGACAACGATTTTATTACTGGTGTCAGTACCAATGACGCGGGCAGTTCCCGTATAGTTCGCCCCATCTGATTGCACCGTAATACTTACGGAGGCAGTTGCTTTCGTAAGCGAACGGGTAGTAAATGTGGTGTTGCTCGAGATTGTTAGAGCCTGTGCGTCGCTTGAGTCAACGTACCCCGCCTTTGCTCCGATTACGCTGTAGGTGCCTGCAGGCAGCGATACCGACACGTTATTATTGGATCCAGTTGCTCCGTCGCTCGTTACGAATGCGATGCGTCCATTTATAATGTCACTAAAGGTAACGATTGCACCTTCGAGGTTACTTGATCCGTCAGTAATTCTTCCTGTAGTTGTATACAATGTTGGAGCAGTTGATGTTGCGTTAACCGTGTGACTGCCGCCTGCGGTAACTGTCACGCTTTGGCTGACCAGCGATCCATATTTCGGATTGCCGCAGCGCACCGTATAACTTCCGGCTGGAACTTTGAGCGTATAAGTCCCACTGTCGTTTTGACCGCTTCCATCGCCGCGGCCATTGCTATCCCGAATGTCGCAGAATGCATCAGACATGGTACTTCCGAGATTTACGGTTATGGTACCCGGATTTCCTACCGACAAATCAGTGGTAGTTGTTTGCCCCGCCGTTATAGTGATACTTTCCTGTGGTGTCAACGGACCGACTCCATGAATAAATCCTTCGCATGTATATCCCGAACCAGCCTTTAATTTCATCGTATACGTACCATCATTCCCAGTAACGGTTTGGTTTGCCCCTGAAGCCCCAAAACATGTCACAAATGCACCTTGGGTTGCGGTACCACCCTTTGTAACTGTCCCGCTTATAGTACCAAAGTCGCCGGCGGTCGCTTTGAGATTCTGTCCCGTAGTACTGGTATTATCTGATATAGTAATAATTGAGCACGCAACTTCTCCGTACGATGGTGCGAACGCATTGACCCGCCAGGTACCATTTGAAGCATAGAGCGTATAATTCCCTTGGGCATCAGTCGGTGATCCTGCAAAACCACCTGATGGCGTAAAGCTGGTACATGTCCCTCCGGAGGCGATTTTTTCAGCGTTGACGAACGCGTATTTGATACCGTTTCCATTTTCATCTTGTACTTGTCCGGCAATAGTTACAGAGCTTTTTGCCATTGGAATGGTTAAGCCCACACCAGTAAGAAGCGTGCCTTCTTTGTATACATCTGCCGTTGCGTTACTGTCGCTAGCTCCGGTATTATCTTTGACTGTAATCTCGACGGGTTGTGAACATGGCATACCCGGTGCGCACGCACTTATGTTATAAGCGCCCTTTACCACCTTGAGGATGAAAGTACCATCGCTTTTCGTTTGCGCAAATCCGCCCCGCATGTCCTTAAACGATCCGTCATCATTAATTCCTTTACCAAATGCTGGAAATGCGTCAAGGAAGACGTTTGCGATGCCGGTTCCTGATCCGTCGACAACCTTACCGATTATTTGTTCGCTCGTTGTAATTAAGTTAAATGTTGTAGATAGGTCGGTGGTGCCAACCACAATAGTTTTTGGCGGCGGCGGCATGAATGTGAAATCAGGAATTGACGGAGGACCGCCATTTGTAAAGTTTTCCGGGGGAATATGTGGACCAATGCCGCATTCATAGGTGGTACTGGGCTGCAACTTTAGCGTTGTGGTCGCATTGCCCGACCCACTTGTCGTCAATTTTTTCATTATGGGTGCAGAGAACTGGAAATTACCTGGGGCAAAGCAGAATATATCGAGGTCTGTTGTGGCAGGTCCCCCGCTTACAGATGCCGTCAGTGTTTTTCCTGTAGATGAAAGATCAACATACTTGAAGTCAACGCCTGTCTTACTTGCTCCACTCAAAAATACATCAGTAAAACCTCCGCCACCGGTAATATCCCCGGCGGTAGCTGGGTTAACAAACATACCGACACCGTATTGCCCGTCAGTGAGGCCGGTAAACGCATAGGTACCAGTTGCCGAGGATAGCGCTTCTTCATGTCCGCCCATGATGCCGCCACTTCCAAAGCCACCAAATGAATCAAGGAAAAGGGTAATGCCAGCAATGCCTGTGTCGCCACCGGCGCATGATCCCCCAGAAGTTGTGCTTTTACACACGCGCCCTCGAATAAGCAATGATCCTGCCGCGCTTATCTTAAAGGGCGCGGGATTGATTGTTTGTCCTTGCTTTACGCCGCTTGCATCTTTTACTACGATTGATATGGTTTTTTCTCCCGGTGAAGCAGGGTTTTGAATGCCAGATAGCTCAAATCGTAATTGATCGCTGCTCCCCATTGCAGTGCCAGTATGCGCGATAGTCAGTGTAATGGTGCGCGCTGCAGAACTGGTGGCAATACTAGAAATCGTCGTTATGCCAGGTCCCGGTCCGTTGAGGTCTCGATTCATAAATGAGGTACTGGTTGCCACTGCTCGGGCGCCAGCTATCTCGAATCCCGTAGGGAACGTCAAAAGAAACGTAGAGCCGGTGGCTAATGCAGCTGGCGTGGGAAATTCACAATCAAGCGAGGTTGTTTTACTTGCGACAGAGCTGCGGGGCGCGCATCGCTCCGGGCTTTCCCAGAATGTCCCAAAGTTTTTCTGGTCGAAATCTGGCGTCTCAAATCCTCCCAAGAATCCACCCGTATTATTTGCGTCAAGAACCATGCCCTGTGCAATGTTCGTGGTACCATTTGCCGTAATGGTATTACCTACCCGATCTTTCACGCCGGTTACCGTTATTTTGAACTGCTGGTTGGTTTGTAAGGCAGTGCCGACAACCTCCACTGCACGAGCTTCGGAACGATAGGTTAGCGTCGCGTTGGTCAGACTGACTGTAGTACCAACTGGACTTTCTAGCGCGAAGTTATTTTTATTGACCGCAGTTGTCGCGTTTACGGGTTCACTAAATTCGATCCACAAACCGAAATTATCGGCATCTGCAAAGACAATAGTGGGACTGGTGGTGTCAGTTACGGCGTTACTTGTTTGAAAACAGCGTGTCACCGAAGTCATTGCATTGCTATTGCCGTCTTTTATTCCATTAACTCCGCCAATTAACTGCAAACAATAGCGAGAACTTGCGTCGAGTATTTTGGTAAACCCAATCCGGATCGATTTTTCAAATCCTTGATAGAGGATGCTCATACTACTTGTAGCGAGCGCACTTTCGCTGCCATCTTTAATGTAGTTATTTGCAGTGCCTCCGCCCGCGCCGTTATCCTTAAATATCTGGACTGTGCTTGTCGCAACTGTAGAAGAATCCAAATCTTCAGAAAACTGAATCATCATGTCAAAAAGGTCAGGTGCCACTGATTGTGGCGTGCCCGTTGCTACAGTAAGGGGGAATGTTTCAATGATGGTTGGCGCTGTCGAGTCTGAACCGCTTCCGGTGGTGAAAAATACAACAAAATCCATTTGTCCGCCATTGAGCCCGATATTGCCTGCGTTCTTTATATTTCGACTCAATGTCAGAACGTAATTAGTCGATGCGGTTAAGTTTGATGCGGGGTTTACGGTCAACTTTCGTGTGGCGCTGCTCCAGGTGAGAGTACAGCCACTACTCGCGCAGATGTTACTGCCGCTTCCTTGGCCGTTTGATGCGGTTTGTAGGGTGACGTTGGTTGTGCTTGTAACTGATCCGGCACCACTGGTAGACATATTGCCAGCGTCGCCTTGGGGGAATTCAATAACGAGATTCGCATTTGTGGGAACAGCAAACGCGCCATTTTGCGGCGATGTACTAACAACAAACGGGGGCGTCATGTTGTTATTCGGATCAAAGCTACCGGTTCTGAAGGACGTGGATGTGGCCATTGCAAGAGCATTGCCGGCTACGTCGGTAGTAGTTGTTGCTATTTTAAATGTATACCAGGTGGATGTTGCAAGCGGTTGTTGATCAGATAAGTGCTCGCACCGGACGGTATTGTTGTTGACGAGGTTGACGCTTAAGCATAGATTGGAGCCGGTTGGCGCGCCGCCTTGGGAGTTTCCTGTGTTTGCTTTGAGGGTGACAGTTGAAGTACTGACAGAACTCACGCCCAGCGCTTCATTAAACTGACGCTCCAAGAAGACATCAGGGGGCATACTTGTAGAGCCGTTTGGTGGGATGAGCGCACCCGTTGCTTGCGGAGCAGTCGTATCATACGTTAAAAAATTTGCAGTTGCGAGCGTATCAGTGAATGATCCAGATGATAGTCCTATATGTGTGGCAGTCGGGACTGTAACACTAAATTTAGCGCCCTCAACTGGGCTTGCCGGAGTTGTAATAACTACAAAATAATCGGGGCCGCTATTGGCGCCGGTGTCGTTGGCGAGAAAGTTATGGGGCGCGTTAAGTCCCGGGCTTTCAAATTTAATCCGCCAGCGCCAGCCAGGTCGTTCCGCTTGGTTATCGAGACGAATGGCAGCGCCATCAACGCCGGTGCCTCCAGTTGTAATCATATGCCATTCATACCCGTTCGCGCTTGGCGCATAGCCAGTTTCCGTGAATGCAATAGCGCCGGCGGTGAGTGTTGCAGATGTATTGGTGATTTGGGTATTATCGCTCGTTGCTTTTTGTAAAGTGCCGCCACTACTGGCAATTTTACTCATCACCGACCCTATGCCGATTGCCGGTTCATCACTACTGAATGCGCCATCAATAGCAGCGGTGTTTTCCGTGGCGTCGCTTGAGAGATTGCCGCTGCCGGTCACACTATGCCATCCATACGTTCCGCCTATATTCAAAAACACAAGATCGCCGAGCGCCACACCTAATAGTCCACCGGTTGTCGTGCCGTTATCTGTCACTGTTCCCGAAGGAGTAATGTTGCTGTATCGCGTTGCGCTGATAACCGCAGGGTCATTTGATTGTCCGTTGAGCTGTGCCGTATTTTCCGTGGCATCGTCGGAGAGTGTAGTTGTTGCGGTAGTGACTATGTGCCAGTTGTAGGATGATTCGGTAGCACGCTTTGCAAACACAAGATCACCTCGCACAACAGATAGAGTACCGTCCGCAGTAGCGCCATTGCCAACAGCAGTTCCAGCAGGA
>Ga0154956_160_pt3 | contig 18592 bp, 19 predicted proteins | sample RifCSPhighO2_01_FD_105924 | JGI IMG/M metagenome (GOLD analysis project Ga0154956, IMG submission 105924) | Parcubacteria group bacterium RIFCSPHIGHO2_01_FULL_47_10b | reverse complement strand
TGTTAAGTTCACGTTTACGCCGTCCGTAGCAGCTTGTGCGTCCATGACTGGCACGAGAGTTAGCACGACAAACAAAGCCAGTGCCAAAAGACATACCTTGTATCCAACAGAATGGTTATATAGCGCTCTCCTCATACTATATACATTTTATGATGCTGCTTATAACGCGGTTGCCGTGATCGTAACAACGGCCCGATATGACCCTGCGCTTTGTGAATGGCTACTGCCGATTTGTGCTCGAGCGTATACCGTTGTTGCTGTGCCGCTCGGCGTAGCAGACGCGGATTGGGCAATCGTCTGCGTCGTAGTACTCAAACCGATCCAGCACGCAGTACCGCTCGCAGTGCCGCCCGATTGATTGCATGACGCGCCATTATTTTTGAATTTTTGCACGGTGTGTGATCCGGAAACAGTAACTCCAAATAGTGATTCACTCGCTGCTGGCGAAAACGTATAGATCGGACTCGTACTCCCGTTATTAAAATCTTGAAAATAGGTGGTTGCATCGCTGGCGCTGTACGTGCAGGTGCTGATACAGCGAAGCACCGGATCCGTCGAAGCGCTGATTCCCATCTGATACCCTGCCGAGTTGTTCGTGGTTACGGTCCATGATGCTGATGATGTTGCCGCAGTGCCGGTATTGGCGATGCTGCCGAGAGAAACATCGCTTGGGGACGTAATGCTCAAAAACGAGCCATCGAGCTGTTGAAATCCGGCATTTAAAATATAGCTTGTGGTTGTGGCCCGACCACTACCTTGCTCCCCGACGGTAAAATTGACGATGTAATTGCTGGTTGTCGAGTTTCCAACGCCACCGGAACTGAATACGTCCCGTTCAATGCGGTAGTTGGTTGACGAGGCAACCGCTCCATAGACTATATGCGCGAGCAACGCACCCGCTATAATTGCCAGCGTTACTACTCCTATATATACAAATCGAGAATGATCGTTCGGTAACATTGAATGGAATTACGTCGGATACTTTGCGCGCCATTGCCGCAACCACCACATAAACCAAAACAGCGCGATCGCGATGATAACTGCAACGACAATATTCATGGGTATAACCCAGAATGTGGTTGAAGCGGTGATGATCTTGCCCGCAAACGCCACTTCGGCGACTGCATAATACTTCCCAAATAACACAGAGCGCGACCACGTAAAGCGCTTTTCCCGAACACTATCAGGCAATACATGCCAATCACTTGATTGCATCCTCCCTACTATTTTACCAGAAAGATTCGTTATTGTAACGGTGGTGTTTGCGGTGAGGTGCGTTTGCCCTGTGTTTTCGACAACGATAGATAGAGGGATTGTGGTGTCGCTATACACTCGGCGAGATGATGAAAACGAGACGATCCGACCTGACGGCTGTATGGTGTCCGTAAATCCGGTATCGTTATCAGATGCTCGCACATTGGCGAGAAGTAATACCCCGAGGCGTGTCCGAATATCTACGCCGGAAGCTGGGTCCGATATACTGCCGGTACCTTTGTCCGTGATCGCCTGCCCTGAAGCAAATAGCGCGGCATAGTGCCCACCGGGTTTCGCATCACGTGGCACTTGCAGAACAACCGAAACCACGGCCCGCTTCCCGGGGTCAACGCGGAATTCGCGCACCTCGGGAATGAGCCAGTCTCGCGCAGTTGTTTGCGTTGGGGCTCGTTGGGCGCCCAGAAATCGTACTGGGTCTTCAAGATCGCGTGTCCCCACCATATCTTCGGTAGAAAGCTCGAATATCATCGGATTGGACGTCCTGTTGCCAATCTGAAATGCGCGGGTGATGCGATCCCCCGGGCTTACGGTTTCGACCCAGCGCAGTGGCGAGATAATAACGTCACCAGCAGGAGCCGCGTTCGTGCTGCTGGAATCTAGAGAGTCAATGGTGATGGCATGAGCAATGCCACCAAACAAACTATATATGGCAGCGATTAGTGCGACAGAGATTTTATGCATTACTTGCATTAGCTTGCTCGAGTAACGAAAGCAACGAGCCTATGTCTTGTTCAAAGCCATTATTGTCGACATCGATAGTGCCGGTCTCTAGGAGCTCACGGACTCGTTTCGCCGCATTGAATTGCTGGTATAGCGTATACAGCTTCGACGGTATTCTGATCACATCGTGTCCTTCGACTGGTGCGATTGCAATATGTGTTCCGGTCGTCCACTCTTCAACACGCGCTGGTTCACCGGGTGATTTTGCGCTCATTTGCTTGATATACTCCTGAAGCTGGGCCCACACAGTATTTTCAGAATCAAGCTTTTTGAATAACGCATCTGCTCTGGAAATAATTGTTTCCATCGACGTTCGCATTTCAGTGCCTTGTATTTCAGTCTTTGGCTCCGGGCTGCCAGTCGCTGGACGATTTGCATTAAGATAACTCGTCAGTCGCTCAAGCAGAGCAGGATTAATCGCAGGCAATGGCTGTTTCGGTTGCTCCGGCTGCTCTTGGGTTTCCGGTGTTGGGTTGGTATTGGGGCTATCCGGTTGTTTCGGCTTATTCGTTGGCGCTTCTGACCGCCTCTGTCCAGCAAGCACTTGATCAGGCTCAAATAAGCCCTTGTGCTTAATTTCTCTATTGGGATCATGTATTCGCTTTCGTTCTTTGTCTATAACTCCATAACCGCTTAGCACCTTTCCCATTTGCTCAGCATGCTGCTTCTCTCTCTTCGTCCTAGTCGATTCCTTGAATATATCAAACCATTTTTTAACATTCCACCATGGTATCTTCTCTTTCGGACGAGGCGCATTTCCAAACAACCGATCATATTCGGTTTTCGCTGTGGCAAGTTCCGCCTCGGTGAACGTTGCGCCCCTATCAACTCCTCGAAACGCACCCCAATCTTGGCGGAGCGTGCTCTTTGCTGACAGCCCTAATTTTTTAATCCATGCAATACTGCGAACAACGTCCTCGCGCCGCTGCGCGGGAGTTTCGGGAGAAGGCGTTGGGGTAGGCTCAAGAGTCGTCTCCTGCGGCGTTGGCTGGTTTGGTAGCTCCGAACCGAATTTCTGCTTAAATTCCTCGGCTGTGGCTGGTGGCTCCTCGCCGTATTGCTTTCGATAGCGCTCCTTCATCATTTCTGTCTGATAACCAGGGGCAAAACCCACGTGGGGTTCTTCGTCCTCGAATATTTTTAGTACTTCCTGTCGCTTCTCTTCGATTTTCTTTTGTTGTGCTTGATCAAACTCTCGCAATTCTTGCGCGTATCTCGCAGGGTCTGTACGAAATTGTTGATCCACCGATTCTTTACGGTCTTCCATGGCGCTAATGAAATCCTCTTGCTCTTTCTTTTCATGCGCCATAGTGGCATCGCGCTGCTTTTCCTCTTCGGTTTTACCCGCACTTAACGAATCTTGTACCTCATCGGTGATAACACCACTACTAGTTTCATGTGATGCAGCCGGTGGTTTATTAGTAGTATCAGTGGATATTTCTTGACCTCCGTCTCCGCCAGTAATATTTTCTTTGGCCTGGTCTTTGCTCGTCTCATTCGAACGAACATTCTTCCTCCACAGTTCCCAATCACGAAGATGGGTAAGACCCTTTTTAGTTTTTTCTTGACTGATGAGACGCTGATAATTATCTTTATGTATTCCTCGATAGACCTCTTCGATTGCAGCACCGTCCTCTTTTTGCACCTGCTGTTTCTGCCCTTCCAGTTGAGTTTCGTGCTCGGCCATCGACATCTCGTCATCGGCGATTCCAGTACGCCCCTCGCGCGCTGTTTGTTCGGCTTGTCTTTTCCGCTCTGAGCCTCTCCCCATGCTAAATAATTAAAAACTTAATACCCTCTCAACTTCTCCGCGTGTTCTGATTCGCGAATTTTTTGAAGGGCTTTCGCTTCGATTTGACGAATGCGCTCGCGGGTAACGCCAAATTTCTTTCCCACTTCTTCGAGTGTATGGGTCTCGCCGTCTTCGAGCCCGAACCGCATTTCAAGAATCTTTTTCTCGCGCGGTCGTAGTGTGTGCAAAATTTCGATAATATGTGCCTTTAGAAACTTCCGCGCCGTAAGCCGATCCGGCGACAGTGATTTTTCGTCCTCAATAAATTGTGCGAGCGTTGACTCTTCATCGTCATCCTCGCCGACTGGCGTTTCAAGTGAAATGGTCTTTTGCGAAATTCGTTTCACCTGCTCGACTTTATCGATGTCCATCTCCATCTCTGCTGCAACCTCCTCGACTAATGCGGGTCGTCCAAGAATCTGCGCCAAACGCCGCTTGATCTGCATATATTTCGAAATGGTTTCAACCATGTGCACCGGAATGCGGATGGTGCGGGACTGATCAGCTATTGCGCGGGTGATTGCCTGGCGAATCCACCACGTCGCATAGGTCGAAAATTTGTACCCTTTTTTGTAGTCAAATTTCTCTGCGGCGCGAAACAAGCCGAGGTTCCCCTCTTGGATCAAGTCTAGCAACGTTAAATTTGGCGTTCGGTACGCGTACCGCTTGGCAATCGACACCACAAGGCGTAAGTTTGCACCAATAAGCTGCTGCTTTGCTTGTTGATCGTTGCGTTCTATCCGCTTGGCTAAATCGATCTCCTCCTTGCGGCTTAATAGCTGCACCCGACCAATCTCATGTAAATACATTTGTACCGAATCCAGCGGCAGTTCCGACATGCTCACCGTTGTGCTTGTTTTTCGTCGCTTTCGGCCGTCTTTCGCAACGGGCGCCTCCTTTTTTGTTGACTCTGGTAGCACGACCGAGAAACTTGATGGCCGCTCTATTACTTCAACATTGGCGCCGGACAACGCGTCATATAATTCTTCCAATAATGCAATCTTGAGTTCGATGGACGGAAATGCGGTAATAATCTCGTCAAACGTCACAAAACCACGGTTACGCCCGCGCTTCACAAGCGCCTGAACATGTTCGTGATCCTGCGTGGTAATCCGTGCGCTTGCAATAGACCTCGATTGTCGTTGCTTCGTCCGTGATTTTTTGTTCCGTGATACGTTCGACGCAATTGACTTCTTGGCTTTTATACGCTTTATAGTTCTCGTCTTTTTTGTGCGTACTGACATTGCAATATAGTGTGTTAGCTGCATTAGTGAAACAGCGCCGCAATATCCTGCTCAATGCGGTGTCGTTCAGTGTCATTGCCGTTGGCTTCGGCGGTACGCAACTGCTGCTCTAATTGGTGTAGTTGAGACCGGCGGTTACACGAGCGAATAGATTCGCATAGGCGGTCCAACTCCATGGCGGCAGTCGACGAATCATTGAAATATACATCGCCTCGCAAGGCGAGTTCATTGAAACGGATATGAAATTGTGGGTCCAATGTATGCAGATAGTCGCCGGCTTTTGTTGCAGCGGTGGCTTTCTGAATAACTAGGGTAAGTATATCCTGAAGCCAGTTATTTTGCAAATGCACGGTACCCAGCTCTTTCTTATGTGCGACTGCGAGCGAAGGATGCTTAATAAGCAGCGACAATAGCGACTCCTCGCTCGTTAGACACGGGTTGCCGAGTTGGCCGATCTCGCCATGCGCTATCAGTTGCTTCGATTCGCGAGTAGGCGCCACTGGACTACGCTGCTTGCTCGCATATTTCTCGAACTCTGCCACCACATCTTCCTCTCGCGACCCCAATTTTTGTGCCAATTTCTGCAGCCATGCGTGCCGTTCGATCGTGTTCGGTATAGCATAGAGTGGCTCAAACAAGTACGCACTAATGGCTTTTTTGCCCGAGATTGTTGTTGGGTCATGTTTCGCAAACGCATAGGAGAAAAAATAGTCCATTACCGGCATCGATTGTGCAGCCGCTTTTTTCCATTCCGCAGGATCATGTTTCGCCATATCTGCGGGGTCTTTCCCGCCCGTAATTGCAACAATTTCGACAGACAGCCCTGCGTCTAGCGCGAGAAAAATGCTTTTCTTCGTGGCTGCTGCCCCTGCCTCATCGTGATCAAATGACATGACAACGGTATCGGTATAGCGCTGCACAAGGGCTATATGGTGCGGCGTTAGAGCTGTGCCGGACGCAGCCACTACCCAATCGACACCAGCTTGATGCGACATCACAACGTCCATTTGGCCCTCGACAAGCAACGCGCGCTTCTCCCGACGAATTGCTAGTCGCGCCTTATCGAGGCCATATAGGATCCGAGATTTGTCATACAGTGGCGTCTGCGGGGAGTTGATATATTTCCCGGATGGATGTTCAGCATCCTCCGCCTCCGGTAGTATGCGGCCTGAAAACCCAACGACGCTTCCCGCGATCGCAGTTATCGGAAACATAATTCGAGCCCTGAAACGGTCATATACAGGTAGTTCGCCCGCGGGAGGACGCTTATCGCTTCTGATACACAATCCCGATTTCACGAGTTCCTCGGCTGAAAAACCCTTGCCATGTAAATGGCTTGTCAGTGCGCGCCAGGCGCTTGGAGCGTATCCAATATGCCATGCGGCGATCGTCTGATCAGTAAGTCCTCGCTTACCTAAATACGCATGCGCCAAATGACCACCTTTTGATTTTCGCAGAGCCAGTTCATAAAATCGAGTCGCTTCCGTGTGCAGTAGTCGAAGACGAGACTTTATATCGCTGGCCTGCGCATCTGCCTTGGTATAGCGAATGGTTACTCCCGCCTTCCGGGCAAGAATTTCCAACGCCTCTTTAAAATTAACCCCCTCAATCTGTTCTATAAAGCTGAAATGATCGCCACCTGCGCCGCACCCGAAACACTTAAACGTCCCTCGTTCCGGAGACACAAAAAATGACGGCGTCTTTTCATTATGAAACGGACACCGCGCCTTGAAGTTAATGCCAGCCTTTTCGAGTCGTACATACTCATTGATCAGTTCGACTATGTCCAGCCGCTGTTTGATGTCGTCTACATGGTTGTGCATGGCGGAAAAATTAATACGCACTTACCACCTTCCATCCTCGAACACTATCCCTTGCACCTGACGATATGTCAGAAATTCATTCAGATTGAACGATCGGATGTCCAGACTACCATATTTTGCTTGTAAATGTTCAATTTTGTAGCGCAAAACGTCACCTGCTTGCCAATTACGACCATTAATACTTGGGTATATCGCGTAGTAGCGTTCAGAATCCGGCGTTTTATCAACCCCCATCTCTTTCAGCAATGCAATATGCTCTCCATATGATCGTGAGTCTGCAGATAATCCCGCGAGATAGTAGTGGTCAACGCCCTGTGGATCGCGAACTTGGTTGGTGTGGTAGATGAGGTAGTCAAAATTAATCACGTTCATACAAACGAGTATAATGCTCGTCCACACGACAGTCTGGCGCACAAACGACGTTCGGTCATGTCGTTTTACGTACATGTGCAAAAACAATATGTATATGCCGTAGAGCCATCCGAGCGTCGTAAAGCCATACAAGCGCTTATCAGTCAATCCCCAGGCAACAACGTAATCCAATACACTCTTCAGCGCAACGAGGCTTAATATAAATCCGAGCGCAAGAAGCACATAGGTCGTTACACGAGCAAATTTCGTCGACTGCTTATCGAAGTAAACCAGTAACATTACAAGCAGCGTAATAAAACTCAACTGTCCAAATACCTCGCGAGCCAGTTGCGAATGCGAATATCCGAGCGCTGCCAATGCCTCGCCTGATGCCATATACAGCTGCGCTTGGCTTACAAAAAAAGCAACCATGACAACGATCAAGGCAACTTTGGGGATTGCCAACGAAACATTCCATCGCTGTTCGATAAGTCCTCTGGTTTTATCGAATGGTGCATGTGTTCGCGACAAAAACCGCGGAATAAACAATGAGAGCACAATAATCATAATGATGCGCGCGACATGCATGCCGAAATAATTGATATGCAAAAAGTCCCAGTTGAACACTGCGTGTAACTTCTCTATCCATGAGGCGAATATAGGGTTTGCCGAGCCGAGCAGCGGCACGACAATAAGCAATAGGGCAGCAGCAACTATGAGCCCTATCACTGTATCGCGGAATTGCTTGTTGAATTGTGTTTTGTGTTTCGAAAAAACAGTTTTTGCATCGAACGGATAGAGGTTTTTTGTGATTAACGACTGGAGTCCAATAAGTAATGGTGCAAACAATACTTCAATGAGACCAAAGAACTGGCGCTCTTTTTTATGCAGCGCTAAAAGCGTCCCCAGATACAGCACCGCAAAAATATTGAAGGCTGTAATATCCGGAGCAGCGCGAATTGCAATACACGCTGCAACAATAAGCGAAAAGACATACAGAGACGTCGCATAACGATCGTGATCTGCATGATCCTTAAACACGTATACTGCTGTTAATGCCATCACAAACCACAAGCTCAAGCCGAGATACGGAAAATGATTCGGAATAATCACAAGAAACGCAAATAAAACAGCCAGGCCCACGCTTGTGGAAAAAATGTATGCACGTTGCGCAATATGGTGCTTCATAGTTGTTGATCCTCCGATATATACAAACTCACTGTACGCTCATCCTGACCCTCCGGCAATCCCGATGGATTGTCCTTCATCAAAACCAGCGTTGCCTGTTGTTCCTGGGCTTGCTGCGTGAATGTGAGCGTTCCTTCAAATGGCACAAAATTCTCGGTCATCCATTCGTCCTGTGCGGTCGCAAATCCTTGCGCCAACACGGTTCCATCTTCAACAACCAACATTAATGGAAACGTCGCCTCAAAAAACCACGTTCCGCGAGCTTCGCCGCGAACAATAAGCGGACTGGTCACTGTCGCTCTCGCAACAGGCTGCTCCAAGTGCATGGAGTTGTCATATATAGAATGATCCTCTTTGCCGATGGTTGTATCGCCAGAAGCTCCGTCGTTCGCGATTGGTCCCGCCGGTGCATGTGTTTTATCACCAAATACAAACACCGCGACCCCGACAATAATGATAGTGATAATGAGCGTAAGGTATTTTTTCATTGCCATACACTCATGATAGCCCAAGCGGACTGTTTTGAACATAGCTCAAGAAGTTTTTCCCACAATTTGAAAGTCGCTCTCTTTAAGCAGTGATTGTCTCAAAATCAATCGAAGTGTACGGATTTTTACACGCATATGTATCCCAGGGAGCGGCTCGTCAGCAAAATACAAACTGAGAGCATCCTGGAGCATCAAGAGTGCCTCTTTTTTCGTTTTTCCAAAGCTAGAAACGTCAACATCCAAACACTGGGAGATATAGTAGTCCCCCTCTTTCCAAACGACAGATTGTAAGCTTATGGTTCTCATAGTAAGTTGGGAATATGATGATTATAACATCGCGAAACGATTGGTCAATGCGTGCGTGCGCAGTCTTGCGCTCTCTCCACTTTATCTAAAAATTCGCACTGGCCAAAACAATGCCCCCAATCGCAATCAACGCAATAATCGCCCAAATGATATTCAAGACCCCCGGCTGATAATTTTTCTTTTTGAATGAAATATATACAATCCCAAGTGCGCCTGTGCCATTTAATACTTGATAGAGCAACGACGATGACGCAATAGCTCCAAAACTCACTAGCGCATATGCAAGTACTAACGCAACAGTACCATACCAGCCAATTATCTCGGCCAATATGCCATGGTGATACTGTAGACTTGTACTTTTGTACTCCACGCGCTTTTTCATGTATGCAGCAACTTGTTGTTATCGGATCCGATCTACCCCCACCCCGAGAAGTAAACCTCGCAGGCTGCTCGGCATGGTCACGCCGTTGGCGTGCGAGCAGCCGAGAGCTTAGTGCGCGATTTATCGCAGGGAATTCGACGCACGGTACTTCGAGGGGTGGGAGTAGATGAACATTCAACTATCTTCACCTTACTCCTCGCCCCATGCACTATCGACACTGCTGATTTCGAAATACCCAGATGTTGCGCAAGCGCTGCCACCACTGCAGCGTTAGCCCGACCTTGTTTCGCTGGTTCGCGCACCCACACCTGATACACTCCCTCACTCTGCTGTTCAATCTTTGCAACTTTCGAGCCAGACCGAACGGTGACATAAAATTTCATACGAGCATTTAAAATTGCGCGTTGTCTATTACTCATTCAACCGCTGACGAACCCTCGTCACCACATCTTCGATGCGCCAATCGCTTTTCACTAGATATTCTAATACGCCTCTTTGTAGCGATTCCGCAATTTTATCACCGTCGCTCAAATTCGTAAGCATAATGACTTTTGCAGTCTTCCCCCATGAATCCTCTCGCAAAACCTGCAACATCGACAATCCATCCATTCGAGCCATCACAACATCAAGCAAAATCAGATCAGGGTGTTTACTAAGCGCTTGCTCAAGTCCTTCCTTCCCATTTCGCGCCTCATACACCTGAAACCCTTCGCCTATAAATTTTTCTCGCAGCGCTTTAACCAGTGAATCGTCGTCTTCAACAATAAGAATTGCATGCTGTCGGCTACTCCCGCTTGCTGCAATGTCCATTGTAATTAGTGTTACTAATTAGTGTGCCACATGGCCAAGTTTAACCGTGCCGTCTTTTTCTTTCATTCCTGACACGGGACAGGTGATGTAAAAAGTGGTCCCTTTGTTTTCCTCAGATTCGAATCGGATGGAACCGCCGGTGTGGTCCAAAATCGATTGTACGATATACAACCCAAGCCCGGTTCCTTCAGGTTCCATCTCGCGCACGTTATTCGCGCGGAACAGCTTTGTAAATATCTTGGCCTGTTCGTCTTGAGGGATGCCATACCCCGTATCGGACACCGTTAATACCAGATTACGCCGCTCGTCATCAAGATGCAAGGCGAGTGTTATTGTGCCGCGATTCGGCGTATATTTAACTGCATTGGTAAGAATATTTTCAATGATGATCCGAATAAGTTCCGGGTCAACGTTTAACTGCGGTAAACCCTGCTGAAAATCGGCAACACAGGTAAGCTTTTTTGCATCAATCTGTGGCTGCAGTTCAGCGATTTCGCTCTGCGCTAATGCCACAATATCGGTCAGTTCGGGTCGCACTGAAAATGTCCCCATCTCGATTCGTGACACATCAAGTAAGGCATTGACCAGTTCAACCATGCGTTGATTCCCATGATAAATTTCTTGTAAATAACTCTTCTGCTGTTCTGTGAGCGTGCCAGCATCGCCTTCCAACAACATTTCCGCATACCAGTTGATGGCTGACAAAGGCGTACGCAATTGGTGCGACGCCAGTGAAACAAACTCTGTTTTCGCCTTGTCGACTTCCTTTTCGCGCGTAATATCTCGTTCCAAAACAACAAAAAACATAATGTGCTGCTTTTCGTCCATTACCGGCGAGATATTCGTACTCACTGTATATTCCGCGCCGCTTTTCCTTTTATTCCGTATCTCGCCTTGGAATGTTTCCTTGCGAACCGCGATCGTCTCCCATAAGCGTTGATAGAATTCCTTGCCCATCAACCCACCCCACAACGTGCCTGCTTTCGTTCCTATTATTTCATCCTTTGAAAAGCCCGTGATTAATTCAGCTGCGTGGTTTGCGTAAATAATAATGCCGTTTGGGTCTGTAATCACAATGTGCTCACTGGCGCCTTCGACAGCGAGCGCAAATTTTTTGGTTTCAATGCTTTGTAGGCGGATTCGTTCTTTTTCCTGTTCCACATTTTCCAGCGCATTCACCAGCGCACTTTTTGTCCGTTCAAATTCTCGATGCTGTTCGACTATTTGCTCGCGCGATTCCTTTTTATCAGTAATCAAGAACCGTACCGCTACGTACTGTTCCGGCTTGCCGTCTGGTCCTTGGATTGGCACGACTGATGTATCGGCCCAATACAACGAGCCGTCTTTAGTCCGGTTCGCTATGTCGCCACGCCACACCCTACCGCCAGAAATAGTCTTCCAGAGATCCTCAAATAAAATATCGGGCTGATCCCCTGATTTTAGGATACGGTGATTGTGGCCAATAAGCTCTTGTCGCGAAAAATGCGACGTCTCAACAAACTTATCATTCACGAAAATAATAATTCCCTGCGCATCAGTAATCGAAACAAGCGCAACCTCATCGAGGGCTGACAATAATGCCTCCTGGTTGTTCATAGGTGCCTCCGTATCGCTCTCTCGCTTAACAGGTTATAGAGTGTCTACCTACCTTATCTCGTGATGTTAATAACTGCGCTCTGTTCTGGGTCACATGATCCAACAACGACACGGCCACTGGCTGTTTTATTCACGTAATAGTCGGTATTTGCGTCGGTCCCCGTGCTCGGATCAGTTGGAATCCCTACAATATAGTCAGGCACCAATGCGGATGTTAGATCGGCTCCCGCAGCAACCGTGGTCACCGCAGTACATGTGGCATCAAGTCCTGTTGCAGCGGTTCCCAATACCTGCGAAGTCGCAGTAATGCTGTCAACGGCCGCGGGCAAACTCCCGTTATTATCAATCGCATATTGATAAATAGCGTTCATAATGGTATTCACGTCGCTATGGCGCTGCGCATTGCGCGTTTCACCCAGCTGCTTTCCTGGGTTTAATGCCAAAATCACAATGCCTGCGAGAATACCAATAGCTGCAACAACCAATAAAATTTCAAGGAGGGTGAAACCCTTCTCGTGTGTAAGTACTTTGTTCATACGTGTTCGTTGGTTAAAAAATTAATGATAGGTGTATTATACATCGAATTTTAAAAATCTGATACCTCTTGCCATGTTACAACTTGAATCAAGGGACTGATATCGTTGATAACTACTTGCTCTTTTCGTACGACGGTGCCAGCCAAGCCCGAAGCGTTAATGGTACGGCTCCCTGCGCCTTGGCTGGTTACCGTGTAGTCGCAACTGCCTTGTCCCAGCGTCAGATTTCCAGATCCGGTAAAAGCGGTGTTGTCGTGTATTTGCTGGAGCGCCTCTTCTGCGCATGCGTGGGCCAGTGCCCGCGCTTGGCTCGACTGCCGAAAAGTAAAACTGGTCCGTGACGTTCCCAGTCCCAATTGCAAAAGCGAAATGACGATAGCCACGCCGACTGCGCCAACAACTAATACGCTTATGAGAGTAATGTAACCTGCATTTTTCGCTCGCTGGATATGAATCATATAATCCAAGATATAATCTGGGGCTGTGGATAACTATGGATGCCGCAATGCGGCTGACGCAACAAATGTCTTAAAAAACGAAAACTCATTCCGATCCCGGGGATTCACATGCGTTAAGACAAATGAAATCCGTACTATTCCCGGCGTATCCTGGCGAGATACGTTCTGGAATGTTAAGCCAGATGCAACAACACGGTTATTTGTCAGGGCAATGACTTGAGAAGCTCCCTCTTGTACTCGCAAAACTCCGCTCGCCTCATCAAAAATAGTTGGATCGTCGGCGCTATCAACAACATCAAGCGTAAGCGATGACCCGCTTGAACTTTGAGCTGGCGCTGTTATCAGTTCCCCATTCCGAATCGTTTGTGTCATGAGCTGCACTACCTGCAATCCCTGCTGCTCGACTTCGGCAATTGTTTGATTCTTTGCCTTGGATTGTAACAATAATGCAAGAAAACCAGATGTAGCAAGGAGTAAAAAAGCTGCCATCCCGAGATACAACAGGAGCTCGATGAGAGTAAAGCCCGACTGCCGCTGTGGTCTTGAGCGAAACCTGGGCTTTGCCGAAATTCTGCGAATGCTGTTCGATTTCATTTTCATCGATAGGGATTCATTACTGTGGCGCAAAAACATAAAATTCAGGCTCGCCTGCGCTCACACCAAACGCGCGATCAAGCGTTGATTGATATGCAACACCGTTCATCGCGCTCGCTCCGGCGACATCGACAGAAGCGAGTAAGGTCATTGCGGTTGGGGTAGTTACATCGACTACCTGAAATTCCGCGCTGCCCACGCTCGTTGCGAGAAATGCATACGTACCGCCGTTTGTGAATCCTAATGCAATATCATTGATATTCGCTGATCCTGCTGCATATGAACCAGAAAGCGTAGGAACGGTCGGACTCGCAATACTTATATTGCGGAGCTGTGTACTTTGGCCGACAAACACGCGGGTCCCGACATATGATATTGTCGTTGCGTCGGCAGTCGCGCTGAGGTCCAGCGACCCAACAAGCGACGGAAGCGAAGGAAGCGATATATTAATGACTTGAAGCTCTTGTGAGTTATGACCGGAAGCCACGTATGCGTAATTGCCCGAAACAACGACCTCATACCCAGTTGAGGCAAGGTTAAGAGAGCCCAGTAAAAATGGAGTTGAGGGGATTCCAACGTTTATTATTAGAAACTCGTTCGAGGTACTGCTCACACGAACGACATATGCGTTCGAGCCGACGACATATACGCCATTGGCATCTGCAGTTCCAGGCGCATTATAGATGCCAACAATGGCTGGTGCAGTAGGATTTGTAATATTAACAATAAACAATTCCCCAGAATTATTTGCATTGGTTATATACGCATAATTCCCCGAGATAAACAAATTTCTCGGGACGCCGGACATGCTTAATGTTCCGGCAATTGTCGGCGCTGCAGGGTTGGAAATATTTACTATCGTAAAATCAGTAGTGCCGTCAGAACGAATCACATAGGCGTAATTGCCTTGAACTTGAATCTTTAGCCCGTCGTTTGTCCCCGCAAAGCCGAGAGATGCTGATCCGATCGCATTCGTCCAGCTCGCGGCAAGCGATGCCATCCAGTTCGTGAGCCGTGTTGTAATCGCGACAACGCCCGAGCGCTGCGGATTTTGCTGCCATGTTACCTGGGACATTGCGGTTTTCCGCTGCGCGTCGATGGTCGAGATAACGAGTTGTCGCGTAAAAATATCTGTAACATCCTGCGAGCCAGTTGTAACCCACTGATTGCCCGATATTGCCAGGCCGTGCGTACCATCAGCAAGATTCGCAAAATCATCATCGCGGATATTGAGCGCCACCTCAATGCCCTCTTCAGCCAACATCACCGCCCTCGCATGATTGCCCGCAAGCTCCGTCGACTCTTGGCCATACAAATACCCGCCTATAAGCGCAGTTACTAACATAATAAAGAGAGCGGACGACAAGACCACTTCCAAGGTGGACATACCGTTTCCGGTCGCCCTTCCGTCGGCACTAGTAGTTGACCATGCCCTTTTTATTGAGCGTGATGGTGCGGATTTCATTACTGTTTGACGTTAGTGTCATTGCCCCAGTTGCCTGAGGATCGCCTGAAAACTTGGCAAACACTATCTCTTGTACGCCCGAAGGAGTAATAGTTCCAGGAAGAGAAGATAATTCGTCGAATGTCGCATCGCGCGTCGCATACGTTGCTCCTCGGAACAGAGTGATCGATCCGGACTGCACACGAATTCCCCAGATACTATCTATTTGACTTGCTTGTGAAAGTAATTGCGCTCGTCGAGCGCCTTGAGCAATGGTCGTTGCCGCGATATCGATATCATTGCGCACCTGCAACGACTGGTAAATCGGGATGCCGATACCAGCGATAACGGCAATCGCCGCGACAGCGAGCAGCATTTCTAATAGCGTAAACCCCTGCTGTCCGCGCTGACACGAGCATTTACCCAATGCGGGCTTCAGTGATTGACTAATAACTCGTTGCATCTGCATTGAATCCACCAATAAGATTATAAATGGGCAAAATGACTGCGATCGCCACTGAAACGACACCGATCCACACGATGATAAGCAAAAGCGGCTCTAGAACAACGGTCAGATTTTTTGTCGTATTTTCTGTTTTTTCCTCAAACATGTCGCCAATCCGAAGCAACGTCGAGGACAAATTTCCCGACTGCTCGCCGCTAATTAGTAATTGCTGGACTGTGCTCGGTAGTAATCGCTGCGACTGCTTATATTTTGCAAAGCTTTTTTGCAGTGAGTTACCTTCTTCAATGCTATCGCGTAAAAATCCATAAAATCGTTTGTATTGCAAAAATTGCGTTGCATTGCATAGCGAGTCCATTGCCTGTGTTACAGGAAGCCCAGCGCGTAGCAGCGTCCCGAGTAAGTACCCAAATCGCGCCAACTCGACCTCGCGCAACAGTCGATTCACGCCGGGGAATGCAAACAGGAGTGTCTGACCAAAATGCTTGGTACGCGGGTTGAAAAAAATGAAATACAGCACAAGTCCAAGTACGACACAAAATAGTGGAATAACAATGACTCCGTATGCTCCCAAAAATGTTCCCGTGGCGATGAGGCCTTTGGTGATCGACGGCAATTCAATCCGCAACTGGGAAAAAACTACCGAAAGGCGCGGCAAGATAAACCACGCAACCCCTATACCAATAACCGCAGTTAGTACGAGCACTAAAATCGGATACATCATGGCCGAACGAATCTTCGACCGGAGCGACCGATCCTTGGCTTCTTGCAATGCAATCAACTTCAAATTATCCCCAAGCGTTCCCGACTCCTCGCCGACTCTAATTAATGCAATCGTGTGATCGCGGAAAATTCCCGTTCGACAAAACGCTTTCCATAACGGTGAGCCGCTTTCGATATCTTGTGCAAACACATCGATGATTTTTTTCATCGCGCGGGATCGTACATCTTCGGTAACTGCATGAATCGCCGACAATATCGGCATACCAGACGCAACTAACATGCTCAAATTTTCAATAAAAAAATCGCGCTCTTTCCCGACGCCAATATGTATCGAGTCGAGCCATTGAATGACACGCCATATCAGCGATTTACGCTTTTTCTTTGGTGTTTTCATCGTGATGGCGGTGCAACACGCATCAGTTCCTCGAGTGTCGTAATGCCATTCCGTACCTTTTCCATGCCATCCTCAAATAGCGTTGTTGATTTCTCTTTGCGCGCAACCTCCCACACTTGTTGCGTTGATGGGTTATGTAATATCAGCTCTTGGAGTTTTGGTGATAATCGGATGAATTCAAACACGCCGGTACGGCCGCGATACCCGGTGTTTCCGCACATAGCGCAGCCTTTGCCCGCATACAGCGTTACTGTTTTTCCTTTAAACAAGCGTGACGAGTGAATAAATGTTTTTTCTAACTCTTTCACGCGCACAACTTTGCTATAACGGCAACCCTCACAAATCCGCCGCACCAGTCGCTGCGCAATAACGACTTCCAGTGTCGAAGCCAGTAAAAACGGCTCAACGCCCATGTCGAGTAAGCGTGGAATGGCAGTGACAGCATCATTGGCGTGAAATGTTGAGAGCAATAAATGGCCGGTCAGCGCAGCATTCACCGCGATTTCTGCAGTCTCGTTGTCGCGGATTTCACCGACAAGAATGATGTCGGGGTCCTGCCGAACAATAGACCGCAAGCCTTGGGCAAAAGTCAGGTTCGTCTGCGGGTTTACTTGGATTTGATTCACTCCACCCAGCTTATATTCCACCGGATCCTCAATAGTCGTAATATTCACCTCAGGATCATTCAGTAGTTTCAAAAGCGCATATAACGTCGTTGTTTTTCCGGAACCCGTAGGACCAGTAACGAGGATCATGCCAAACGGCTTTGCCGCAGACTCCTCGAGGATACGCTGATGGTCTTTCGAAAGACCCAGCTCCCCCAGCGATAACCCCTCTATATAGGTGGCTAACACGCGTAATACAATTTTTTCGCCGTCCACCGTTGGCATTATCGATGTTCGCAAATCAAACATCTGCCCGTTGGTTTGAAACCGCATTGATCCATCCTGTGCCGCAAAATGCTCGTCGATTCGAAGGCGACTCTGCACTTTTATACGATTTAAAATGTTTTCGTAGTTCTCTTTATCAAGCCGCCCTGCTTCGTGTAATACGCCATCAATGCGAAATCGCACAATGACATCATGTGTCTGTGGTTCAAAGTGAACATCCGACGCGTGAAATGTGTACGCATCGTTCAAAATTTCCTCGACAATTTCAGGCGCCACTCGCCCCTGACGCTTAATAATCTGCGAAAACCGAGTCCCAAGTGGTTTGTGATAATGAACAAGCGCCTGATTAATATCCTCGGCAAGCGAATAGGCGAAGTGAAGATTCTTGCCAACAAATAATTTCTGAAATTCCTTCGACCCACTCGCTCTTGCCGGATCATCGCTCGTAATAACCACGCGCTTTCTATCCTCCAGAAATAGCACAGCGTTGTATTTACGGGCAATCTGCTCGGGGATTTTCGCTACCTGTGCTGCGGATGGTTGATTCGAATTTAAATCAGCATACGGAACCTTAAGCGCTTCGGCAATTGCCTGACCGAGTAAATCTTTCGACAATAAGCCCTCTGATAGCAAATATTCCTCAACGGAACTACGGTGTGCCGCAGCCGCCTTCTCCGCTTTTTTTATATCCTCGCTCGTGACATAGTTCTCCCGAACGAGTATTTCTTTCAACTTCGCCTCCTCAATGTGCATAGAGTTACGTTAATGACGCTTTTACGCGAGCCACAATCGTGGCAATCGGCGTGTCTGACTTTACGAAAAATTCTTTTGCGCCGAGCGCTCGTGCCCGATCCTCGTCTTCGCTTTGGCTCAAATTCGTGAGCACGATCAACGGCACTTTATTCTTCCGTTGCTTTAATATCTCCAAAAAACGAAACCCATCTAATCGCGGCATCATTAAATCGAGAAGTATGAGGTCAATATACTCCTTTTCAATAATGTCGAGTGCGCTCTGTCCATCTGGAGCACTTCGCGTCTCAAAACCCTCAAACCCAAGCTTCAACTCAAGCGCCCGGGCCATGGACTTTTCGTCATCCACCACGAGAATAATTTTT
>Ga0154956_158_pt1 | contig 19337 bp, 23 predicted proteins | sample RifCSPhighO2_01_FD_105924 | JGI IMG/M metagenome (GOLD analysis project Ga0154956, IMG submission 105924) | Parcubacteria group bacterium RIFCSPHIGHO2_01_FULL_47_10b | reverse complement strand
AAAGATCCGCGAGTAATATATCAACTGCGCCGCCGGTGCTGTGATAGGGCGGAACTGGCGCGTCATACGGAAATACCACTTTATTTGTCTCGCGCACCGCAATATTGTGGGGCCATTCCCGATTTTGTCGCAAGAGACGCCGATAATGCTTGTGCCAGATACGTTTTTGGTCTTTTATAGAACGGTAGGCACTATCGACAAGGAGTGCGTAGTTGTCTGGGACGTACTGGAGGGCGTCCACAAGCATACGCGCAACCGACTCACGGGCATAGGTGCCAAAGGCGCGTTTATTTAAGTGCGTCGCCACGATAAGCCGGTTGTGTAGGCCGCTAAGATCAACCATCTGCTCGCCGCATTCACGGAGCTTAATATGTCGCAGTGCTGTAATCGTCTCGTGTTTTATGGAAATCGGGTGGTGGTTCATGGGGCGGGGCTTCATGTTTCATTATGGAGGAAGTTATGATTCGAATGCCAGTTCCACCCGCTGCGGTAGATGGTCCGAAACGTTTATCTCGGGCTGTTCGTAGTGTGTCACCTCAAAATCGCGGCTGACCATAACAAAATCAATAACTGCGGTCGAAAATCCGCTGCCTGCCGGTTTGTGCCGCATGTTAAAGCTGGTAGTTCGTTTACTCTGAAATGGATCGTGGAGCGCTTGCTGGAGCATCGCGATCGATTCTGTAGATTCTGCGACGTTAAAGTCACCGCTAAGAATAACATGGGGTTGCTCTGCTATTGCGTCACAAATGATTTTTGACTGTTTCAGCCGCCGTTTATTATCATTACCATCAGTTCCCCAGATGCCTTGGGTGTTAAATGCATGTACAAGCGTACCCTTAACATCAACAATGACATGCTGCAAGTTTCGCGGGAGGCGCGAGAAATCACCTTTTGTGCATTCGGGATCATCGGGGCATTGGTAGAACGGGTCAAATGGTACGTCGTAAAATATCGTTTCTTGGGGTGTAAGTGGGTAGCGCGATAACACCGCATTTCCTTGTGGGATAGGTCCATACGGCGATTGCATGGCAAAAGCCGGCGCAAACGCACAATAGGCATATCCGCGCGGCTCAAGTTCACGCCGCAGTATCGACAAAAACGCGTAATGCCGTGGCAGCCGTATGCCGTCGCCGTCATATACCTCCTGCAACGCGATAATGTCCGCTGATTGCGCGCGTAAAAACGCGATCAATTCGCGCATCAATACTCGCCCGCCCTGCCAGGCGTTGATGTTGAGGTAGGAAAGGTTGAGTTGCACGATACGCTCGAAAAAAATTACACCGTCATTTAAGTAAGCGGCTCGCTTTCAATATACCACGATATTTCAGTGTTATTCACGGGAGCGACTTCATCCCAATGATAACCTCGTTTTACAAAGCTGTCGGTAGTTGTTATCCAGTGTTTGCGGCCCTCGTCTAAAAGATATACGCGTGATGCGCTTTCCGCACGAATTAATTTACTTTTTCGGTATATTGACAACTCACCTGCAGATATTTCTATGATATCATTCCATTTATTTCCGTATGAGCCAAAGATCTCTGGTGTAGGTATGTGGCGAATACGTCCTGATTCGGTAAGGTAATGCACTTCTGGCAAACCGGAAACCCGTAGGAGTGAAACCCTCTCGAATGATTTAAGGGTCGTGTCATCAACCGTTTCAATGTCCTCCCAGCGATAACCACTCGACGTAAATAGCTCGGCAGACGGAATCCATTGTCGCCTCTGACCATTGATGCGATATACCTTGGCATCACCACGAGCACGAATCAGCCGCACTGCTTTCCTGCTCTCTATTGGTGGATTTATGTTCCTATCACCGTCTCTAACCCCATCTCCACCTCCATCCCCATTTCCTCCGTTAGTACCCCCTCCTCCGTTATTATCCGGTGACTTGTTGTTCTGTGTAATGACGAATGACTGGGTCACGACCGGTGACCAAAGACCCTGTTTACCTTGTACGCGTAATGCAATCAGGTGATCCCCGACGCCAATATCCGACTTCCCAAACGCTGACAGGTTCGACAAAACTTGCCCATCAAGCGACCACTCATATGATGTAACTTCTCCGTCTTGATCGGATCCGGAGCCAGTAAAGCGTACATCGAAACCAACAGTTCCTGGGTTCGGTGCTATTGATTCGATTACTGCGGCCGGGACATCGTTGATGTATGATATATCAAAAAAATGAAGATTTGAAATTGTCATATAGTTGCTCATCCGGCCGAGTTGCTCGGGTCCAGCAAGAAACCCCGTGATGACGTTAGGTGCTTGTTCTTCCGATAGAATACCGCGTTTAATTAGTTCGGTAATAATATCAAACCAATTGACCTCGAGTTGATGAGGGGTGTCTATGATAGAAGGTAAGCCCCAATCTCGTGCACATAGATAAATTTGTTGCTCATTGCCTTGCAGTTCATTACGCGCAATGCCATTTTTTTCTGGGCATGAAGCCCGCCAACGATTTTCTCCAGTTCCATTACTGGCTATTACATGGTCTAAGTTTAATTGGACCGTAGCCCCCCATTGCAATTCTGGCACAAACCATGATATCCCAGCAAAAAAACGGGATTTGGCATATGGATCGCTCGAATCATTTCGGTCCCAGTCCGCTATTGCTGTAAGGGTGGTCTTTGCCGAGCGCAGTAAAGGAAAATTATTGCCGCCAAAATAAATGGATCCTTGCGGGACATTATGCTGAAGACCGGTATATATATTGCTCGTAACTGGATTGTTCCAGGTGCGGTTATCGATCCCCACTTGTGCGGACATAGGCGTAGAGTCGCCACCCCCAACCCATGAGAATGTAAAGGGACACTGTTCTGTGAAGCCACGCACCGAGAATGTCGAAGTGGAATTTACCTTACATGGTTGTTGTCCTGTTCCGGCTTCGAGTGCTAATGTGTAAAACCCACCTTGCTTTTCAAGTGCTCCGAAACACTGTTTGGTCGGACTGTCGGGGCAAGATTCAAAAAATGTCTCTGTTTGGGGATAGATAGTAGCGATTCGTCGCAGAGTCGCCGAGCTGTCCCATCCGCGAGGAGATTCAATTTGACTACTTCCAGCAATAAGAGGAAATAAAAAAAAGAAAATCAAGCAAGCGGTGCCGACTCTGATCAGAGGGTGTATTGGGGTCATTGCGTTGTTTTACTTAGCAACACATATATTACTTTCGCATGCTATTGTTCGTGCCATACAACATACCATTGGGCACACATCCGCTGGCTTGCAACTTTTCTGTTTATACCAAGAGTTAACATATTGTTTATTCACCATGTCTTCAAATGAAAAACCGCCACACCCACTACAATCACAGCCACATCCAACAGGTTCGCAGTCAGCTGCAGAATAACATTGCCGCATTGCTTCAAGAGGCACAGGATCCGCGGATGTTTTATAAAAAATGCCGAAACGAAAAATTATTCCAACAAGACCAGCGAGGAGACCGAGTGTAGCAATAATTACGATAAGAACTATAATTTTTTTCATGAACTTTTGATTGAGTTACAGTAGCGAAACTAAGTGTATTATAGCACAGCCATCGAGTAATAGTTGATGGCTGGCCACGCATATCTTGCATTTCCAGTTAAAATATGAGAGAACTATCGGTATGAGACACGCATTTCGGCTGGTCAGCATATTTTTTCTTACACTATCGCTTATGGCTACGACGGCTTTGCCGTTTGCATCAGCGCAGGAATCAGCGCAGTCAGTCGCAGCAACACAAGCTGATCCCATCACCATTCACTTTTTTGGCCGCGAGGACTGCAGGTTTTGTAAAGCTGAAAAAGAGTTTTTGGGCGAATTATTAACCGCGGATTCACATATCGAACTTCAGTATTACGACGTTATAAAAGATTCGGCTGCCAAAACGCTCTATAACGAAGTCACGAAAGCGAATAATGTGGCGCGGGTAACGCCAATTACGCTTATTGGTCACTCGCTTATCCAAGGATTTGATAGCGCTGAAACCACGGGCAAACTTATCTCCGCCGCCATAGACGGCGCGCGCGGGCAGCCAATAGTACCGATTCAGACATTTATCAACCAGCCAGAACTTACCGTGAGCGGTGTTGGTGGTGCAGGATGTACTGATAATCCAGAAGATCCTTTTGCGCCATGCGAAACCGGAGCGAGCGAATTCGTATTTACGCTGCCATTTGTGGGAGCAGTTGATTTGCAAACATTTTCGTTGAGCTCACTGGCCGTGGTGCTTGGCTTTGTGGATGGATTCAACCCATGCGCAATGTGGGTTCTCGTTACGTTTTTGTTGATTTTGCTTCAGATCGGTGATCGTCGCAGAATGTTTCAGGTAGCAGGGTTGTTCATTCTTGCAGAGGCGATTATGTACAATCTCATTCTTAATGTGTGGTATCAGGCATGGGATTTTGTCGGTTTAGACGCAATAGTTACGCCGCTCGTAGGACTTATTGCTATTGGCGGTGGTTTGATATTTCTCCGAAAATATTGGAAAAACCGCGATCAGGGCTTGGTATGTGATGTAACTGATGCGTCTCAGAAAGGAAAAATCGAGAAGAAATTGCAGAAAATCGCGACAAGCCCCATGACCATAGTAGGCGCGCTCGGTATTATGGGCATCGCGTTCTCGGTGAATGTCATTGAATTTGCCTGCAGCGTAGGTATTCCGCAAGCATTCACGAAGATCCTCGATCTCAACAATCTGTCAATGATGGTACGTCAAACATATATTGGTTTATACACCCTGTTTTATATGGTTGATGACTTTATTGTCTTTGGCTTGGCGTTGTGGGGCATCAACAAAATGCATCTCACGTCGCGGTACGCCAACCTTTCGGCGCTTATTGGCGGTATTTTGATGCTCATCCTCGGTGCGTTATTGATTTTCGCGCCGACTATCTTGGTGTTCTGAATCAGTCTACTCAATTCACATCAATATTTGCTATACTGTTGGTGATGGTCGCCCATGCTTTTATTGATGTGTCAAACTTATTCTACGGTGGCGAGGTACATGGATATATTTATGATTATCTAGGGATTTCGAATACCTTAAGTATTTATTGAGTATCACATAAAAACGAAAGGCACCCATATAGGATGCCTTTCACGTCTAGTACATATAGTCTACTATGCTGTTTTGTTGTGTCAATGTTGACTTTTTGACATGCTGGTGCTAGAAGTTAACTACATCACTAGCCACGAAGGAGGCTGACGTGAGACATTTGTATGTGTTGTTCGCGGGACTATTGGTAATGCTTTCCACCGTGCTTTTTGTGAAAGAACCGGTGGTGGCTGACATCGTCCTCATTGAGCCGGAGCAAAACGTGCTAGCTCTCGGAGGGAGCCTGGGTGATTCGTTTGGAGGGTCGTTTCGACTTAACAAGACGTTCACCACGGATATCCTTGAGCACGGAACGTTACAGCTGGGATTTTCGGCACTATTTTCTCATGAAATTGATCCGCGCATGAGTCAGATTAAAGCCGATTTTATCTGGAGGAACAGCCAGAAAGAGCGGCTCATGGTGACGATAAGGAACGAGCCACCGTTCAGGGGTGAATCTTACCACCTTGATCTGGGTTACCACTATTTTCTCACGGAGCAATTTGAGCTCGTGGGAACTATCTCATTGGAAGAGTTGATGCATACCAATATGAGGGGCCCAATGGTTGCGTTCCAAGGGATCGGAACGTTCACAGATCTGTTTTTCGAGGCAGATGTTACATTGAATATCGGAGTCGTTATTCCATCGTTGCTCGCATGGCCTGACATTGTCATTGCGAGTGTCAAATTTAGCGACGCACATGGATACGCGAGCATGACCCATGTGTATGTCATCCCGTCTCCTGGACATTCGTATTCGTTTTTCGAGATGGGAATTTACATCTAAATCGCACACAGACAAACGACAGGGGCTAGGCTCACAAGCTGGCCCCTGTTCACTTTTTGTAAAAACACTAGTATTTTGCTTACAAGTAAATACAAACTTTCTTTCAGACCAGGATAGGATATACCGTCTTTTAAGTTAGATGTTGCTGCTTGCTTGCTTCCGCAGCATCAGCGCAAAGAGTCCGATAATGATAATTGCGGCGGTACCGATGCCAACCAAGGGTACCCACGGATGGGCTTCGGTAAAGCGGCTTTCGACGCCCATCGCACACATCTCCCTCGCCGTCACCATCGTCGTCCCTTTGAGCGCGATTCGGAAGGTCTATGCAGTTGTCAGCGCTATTTATAACCCCGTCTTTATCAAAGTCGTCGCACACATCGCCGCGTCCATTTTGATTTATATCTACTTGGTCTTGGTTTGTTACGGAGACACAGCTGTCGAGACGATCGGGAATGCCATCGGAGTCGATATCCGCGGGAATATACAATGGATTTTTTTGTGATGTGGTCGCTTGGAGAGCCAGTACATCTTGATCGTTCACTAAGTCAGCGCTTTCCCCAACATTGGGTGCGGCAAATCGATCGGGGTTGAAGTAGATGCGGTACGACATATTCGGTTGAGCGAGAAATCGTACTGCTTGCTCAGGGATCCCCTGATTTTCTTGTCGCAGTTGCAATTCATTGACCCGCAGCGGTTGGATATACGTGAGTTGTATAACCCAGGTTTGCGCTGAGGTTTTTGGAAATTGCACCGTTGTGGAATTCAGGCGCGTTTTTGCAACAACAATTTGTTGAAGATCGGCAGAATTGGCACGAATTTCTATGAATGATGGCAACGCCACGTGATCATCAAGCATCAGTTTGAGCTCTGATGATTCAATCCTCTGTGATGCTTGTACGGTAATGACTGCAGTACCCTCAAGTTCTTCGGGCAATGCAAACTCGGTGAACGTGCGTGGTTGATTATCAATCATTGCCTGATGGTTACCGGCATAGCTATTCGAGCTGATTGAAATCGGAATAGCAGACCCTCTGGTATGTTTGAAATAATGGGGTTCAAAGGTATTCTGGCTCTGATTGAGAACGGCGAATTCAGGACGATCCACAGAAATGCTCGCGAATGGCACATTAACAACGGTCGGTACTATGATGTTCGGCGCTGTTATGTCAATAAATTGTTTGTATGCTGATATAATCTGGTCCTGCTGGGCTAACGCGAAATTTCCTGCGCTGATACAAAACAGCACAATTACGATGAGAAGAGTAGTGCGCCGGGTACGAGATTTCATCATGATCGTTTTTTTAACGCATTACGGCTTATAAACGCGGTACTTAGGAGCAACGCGCCCACAAGGAAGAACGTGATGATGCGACCCGTAAGCGCCATATTCCAGACATCAATGAGCAACAGGCGCGCTATGACGAAAAACAGCACAACGCTGGCATAGATTCTGGTGCCGCGCTTGGCGTGGAACAGGCCGAAGAAATATGTTGCGATGCCGACGATTGTGTAGATGACGAGCGATCCCATGGTTCCCATGTCGTCGCTGATAGAATCGACATGAAACCAGAGCCAAATAATGGCATACGCATACAGCGAAGCCACAATTGCATGGAGCATGTGCAGGGGATATTCGGGTTGTTGTTTTCCGGCTCTATCTGATGATTTTATGGCGTAACTCAAAGCTCCCATAATGGCAACACTAACCATCACCAGTGCAACCAAAGCAAGGTCCTTGTGAAATAACGACGTATGCCACGCGTTGGTGGTGAAGTGTTGGAGGGACATAACGACTGGTAGAACTAACAAGAGCGACAGGCGATTCAGTATATTAATATCGCGCAGGAGGCCATAACTGATAATCGGTATGACAAGCGCTTCGAGCGTATACGCCACGGTGAGTGGGTACCCGTGCAGCTCAAGTGCTGTTGCAGCGCCGAGCATGACAATACTAATCCCTGTATACACATAAAACGGTTCTTTTTTCTTTGTGATGAAAAATGCCCCGAATCCACCAAGCGCGAATAACACCATCCAGCCCGCGATTATCAAGCTTTGCCACTCGCCCGGTCCTGCTGCCAAAATCCACGAAAGCACAAAGATTGCATTACCTGCGGCGATTATGAGGTCAGGCGCGAGGTCTTTACCCTTGAGTTTCAATATTGCGGTAGTATTGGTGATGAAGAACAATACTGCAAATGCGAAACTATACAGGAGTTGGGTAGTACGTGAGACATCGCCTGCAATACCAAGTATTTCAGATGTGGGCGTGAGATAGGGAGCGCTATAGGCGGCAGCGAGCACAAGTGCAACCCCAGTAAGCGATCGCCATCCGGTAAGCAGGACTATCCAAATCGTGCCAAGGGTGACAACGAGTAGATATGAGAATAGCCCGACGAACGACGGATCTGCGGAATTGACGAGCATCGGTGCTACTCCTGCCAAGATGAGTCCTGCTAACGCCAGTGGCTGTCGCTTATATACCACGCTCGAAAACCCCACAAATGCAGTGCTTAAGAACATAATAATGAGCGCAATGAGCGGGGTAAACATGTCGTACAGTTCCCGTGCGGCAAAAGTATTGAGAAGCACTGCTGTTGAGCCGAGTGCGAGAAATACGCCTCCCTGTTTGGGAAATTTTCCCATCCGCCAATAGCCCAAGATGAGAATGAGCACGCTCACGATATATCCAATGGTAATGCGACCATTCTGATCGATCCAGTTGTTCAAAAACGCGTACGTCACAAACCAGCCAAAAGCCATGAGCACGAGTAATGCGCCGAGCTTCATCATCCAGTCCTGCTTTACCCATGTCACAAATGTTTCGCCAATATCAACGCCAGAGCCGGGGAGCTGTTGCACTTTGCCTTTTTGTTGGGCGACGCTGCTCGTGCCTAGGGCTGGTTCTTGCTCCTGCTCCTGCTCCTGAGAAACTTGCTTCTTAGTCACTTTCGTAGCTGGAATATTTTGTGCAGAAAGATTGGCTACTTGTTCAAGATTGGAAATACGTCGTCGAGCGTCAAGTATAAGAAAAAGAAGAATCAGAAACCCTATCGTTAAAATAAAATCCATGAAAGTGGGTTAGGGATAAATGGGTATAGTATAGCACGAAGTTATGAGGAACATCATGAATATAACTTTGTCAAATATATTTGTGTAATCGATATGTAAATATCCCAATTTCAATATACAGTTGGTGCATAGTAAATAATTTGCCGGGCAGGGATTCGAACCCCAATTAATAGATCCAGAGTCTATTGTCCTACCTTTAGACGACCCGGCAGCTAGTTTGTGTAACGAAACACGCCTACATTAGCGCAAAATTTCCCTTGGTTCAAGTCTTTTGACGCCTAATTTATCGAAATCGCGGTCATACGAGATGATACTCAATGATTTGGTACGGAGTAAGGGGCTAGATGCGATCATGCAATCGATAAACTTTGCTTTCGTGAGCCGATATTGCGCAAGAGCATCATTGATATTGCTTGTTGAGTCAATAGAGAGCTGCGGCATTTGAACGATGCTTTGTAAAAAAGAAATTCGCTGGTGCTTAGGGATTTTATATGTTGTACTGAGCGTCCATTCAATTTCAGAAAGTACGAGGTTGCTTGTGATAATTCTTATAGACCCGTTTTTAACCAATTCAAAAAGCGAGCGACACTCATGGGTAATCGATTTATTCTCTTCGATCAAAAAGCGTAAAAAAATATTTGTGTCGAAAAAATATGATACCATTATGCTCGTTTATAGTGCGTCTCCATATACTCGCGCGCCTTGAGTGCAGTCATTCCTTTTGGCGATTTATACTTCCCAGCAAAGCTCAAAATATCAGGGGCTTTCTGTATTTGTAGGGTTTTCGATGTATCATCAAAATCCAAAAGGATCATGTCGGGCGTATTGATGTCCAATGCATCTCGAACTGCTTTTGGTAATGTCATTTGTCCTTTTTTGGTGATTGAAACAGTGTAGGTCATAAGTACTACTTATTTTGAAAGTAATACCATTATATATCAGTAATACTATTTGTCAATGTGTGTGCCGAAAACTGACTACCTGTAATAGTAGCACAGATTACATAAGCACCCTTTCCACAATCCACACTAAGGCCACCACAGCGATCAAAAACGAGCTGATACGCAGCGCCTGCGGTCGCCACTTGAACTTTGCCACAAGCATCAAGAATAACCAGGGCAGCACCACAAACAGAATCATCATTTGGCCGATTTCAATGCCGATGTTGAAAGTAATAAGCGCGGGGAAGAAGAATTGCTTCGGGATTTCGATGGCAGCAAGCGAGCCGGCAAAGCCGAGGCCGTGGATGAGGCCGGAGCCGAAAGTAATCATCCAGCGTTTCTCGAGCCGTTTCTCAAGTTGTTTTTCAGCGCTTGAGTCGATGCTATTATGTCGCAACAAATACACGTTGCGTATAGCCATAAACGCAATTGACGCGGCAATGAATGGCTCTACTACACGCGATGTGAGCGTAATAACGCCCAGCGCAGCTGCAATTAAGGTCATGGAGTGAGCTATGGTGAATGACGTTACCATCCAGAGGATGTCTTTCCAGCGGCGCATCACGAGAATGGTAGCCAGTAAAAATAAAATGTGGTCGTAGCCAGTCAAAATATGCTCAATGCCAAGGGAGAAAAACCGCTTCATGACGTACCAGAAGCCTTGACTATCTCTTGATGATCGTGACGGAGATTGTTCGCTATCCGTCGTTGTACCATTTTGATCAGGGCTTGTCGTTGCGTTTAGTGCTCCCGGTTTGATGACCAATGCCCGAGTTTTGCCTCCGTTTGTAAACGAGAAATAGTAATTTACGGTAGTCGCAAGCTCGAATAAGAAATCGCTTTTTACATCGATTTTGTTGAGATCGGCAACTGCAACTGGGCATGCATAGGTGCCAATATAATGGCTTTGGGGAGGGTCGTCGGTACTGGTAATGTTACTGATTGTGGGCGTACATGTTTTTCCGTCATACGTGAGCGTTTGGGTTTCGCCGAGCATCCCCGTCATCCACTCATAATCAATCTGTTTGTTGTTTTCATCCTGAAACGTAAACGGCAAAGGGATCGAGGTATCAAATGAAATGGTGCTACTTTTGACAGTAGCATTTGTTTTGATGGGGATATAGTCGAGATCATGGGCGTATGCAACGGGAGCCACAATAATAAGCGCGATAGTGCAAAGAACAAATGTTCGAACAAACATAGGGCAATACAAGTGAAATGAGTTACACATTTAAATATCGCCGTACTGCGATAAAGCTCGACACGCCTCCGAGCAATACTCCCAACACAAGCTGGATAAGGAGAAATGCCCATCCGTTATCAGCGTAGAGGTGGAATACGTCGAAAGAGGCGCCGATATAATCATTCATACGCGGTGCGATGGCTTGTAATGCTAACAGGTAAATTGCCATAGTGATAATCGCTGCAATAACGCCGTACATGATGCCCATCACCACAAACGGTCCGCGAATAAAGAAGCTGGCAGAGCCAATAAGCCGCATGATCCGAATGCTTCCCCGCGCGTTAATAATGGTGAGTCGGATGGTATTAAAACTCACTAAAACAGCTACGAGGACGAATATGAGACCCAGCGTAAGCCCGACTTTGCGCACACCCGTGGTGAACGATTGCAGTTTTGCCACAGCGCGTCGGTTTTCTTGGCTATTATCGTCGAGGATCTTCGAAATATAGGGCGTATATTGATCTTGCCGCATAAACGCGCCGATTGCTTCGAAGTCGCTTAATTTGCGGGCCTTGATGCTTATATATGCGCGCAACGGGTTGTCGCCTAATTCAGCGAGCGTTTCTTGAATCAGTGTGTCGTCAGCATGTTCGGAACGAAATTGTTGCAGCGCTTCCTCGCGGTTTACATACAAAACCGAGGAAACGTCGTCGCGACTTTCAAGCCCCCGCTTGATTTTCTGAATCTGCTCATCCTGCGTTTCAACATTGAAAAACACGGTAAGATCGATTTTACTCTCGAGCTCTTTCACGAGCTCGCTACCCAAAAATACCAACAAAATAATCGCGGTGATCAAAAACAACGTGAGCGTCATCACGGAAATAGTCGCCGTTGAAACTGCCATGTTTCGCCAAAAACTGACTACTCCTGCTTTTATGACTCGTGTGAGGGCTGTGAACATGAGCGTATGTGCGTCGAGCCGTGCGGCCGCGCCGTTTTACAACATATAATTACCAACTTCTTCGTCTTTGATGATACGCCCGCCTTTCATGTGAATTACGCGGCGCTTGAGGGAGTTGACAATATCTTTGTCATGCGTTGCCAAAATCACCGTAGTTCCCAACTCGTTGATCTTCAATAACAATTTTACTATATCCCAGGTATTTATGGGATCCAGGTTGCCGGTGGGCTCGTCTGCCATCAAAATGTCAGGGCGATGAATAAGCGATCGGGCGATTGCTACGCGCTGCTTTTCGCCGCCAGAAAGTTGATCAGGGAACTGTTCTGCTTTATCGGAAAGACCGACAATTTTGAGTACCCGTGGCACGTCCTCGCGAATTTGTTTTGTCGGATAGCCAGACATCTCCATGGCAAATGCCACATTCTCGTAGGCGTTCTTGTCGGGGAGTAAATAAAAATCCTGGAATACCGTGCCCATCTTTCGGCGGTAAAACGGAATTTCTTTATGTGAAATTTTTGCGATATCAGTGTCGCCGTAAAAAATTGATCCCTTGGTCGGGGCTTCCTCGCGAATCAACAACCGAATCAGCGTTGATTTTCCCGCGCCAGATTGGCCCACAAGCGACACGAATTCTTTTTGTTGTATCTCAAGATCGATATCTTGGAGCGCAATCGAATTACGCGGATAAATTTTTGAAACATTCTTAAAACGTATCATTATTGATTGGTTGATTGTGATAATTTCCCTTGTTATTTTTTGATCGAACCCCCGAGTTTGAGCTCTGCCTCGATAAACATGTCGAGGTCGCCGTCGAGCACATAGTCGGGCTGCTTGTGTTCGATTCCGGTGCGTAAATCTTTTACCTGTTTATACGGATGCAACACGTATGATCGAATTTGGTTGCCCCATTCGGGCTTTGTCTTTGTTTTCAATTCGTTAACGCGGCTTTTTTTCTCCTTTTCCATCATAGCCACGAGCTTTGAGTATACCACACCCATGGCGCGCTCTTTGTTTTGGTGCTGGCTGCGCTCGCCTTGCGATGCAGCCACAATGTTTGTTGGCACGTGTGTAATGCGAACTGCGCTCGATGTCTTATTCACATGCTGCCCGCCTTTGCCGCTGGCTCGATAGGTGTCAATGCGTAAATCTTTGGGGTCAATTTCCAGTTCAACCGAGGTATCGAGCTCCGGTACCACGTCTACCAACGCAAACGAAGTGTGCCGCAAGCTTTGTGCAGAGAAGGGCGAAATGCGTACAAGGCGATGCGTGCCTGATTCTCGTTTCAAATAGCCGTACGCATAAGGCCCTTTGATGATAATAGTTGCATCCTTGACCCCGTGCTCGCCATCAGATCGGTCGATTTCCTCGACTTTCCAGCCCTTATGCTCGGCGTATCGTTTGTACATGCGAATGAGCATCCCGTTCCATTCCATTGCCTCATCGCCACCTGCACCTGCTTGAAAATTTAGTATAGCATGATTTTTGTCATATGTCCCACCGAGGTACATCTGGAATTCTTCGTCTGCGAGCCGTTTTTGGAATGCTTCGGCCTTGGTTGCGAGCTCGGCTTGAAGCGCGGGATCGGGTTCTTGTTGGACAATGCCGAATAGTTCGTGCATATCAGCTGCCTCGCCGGTGAGCTCCTGGAGCGTTGTGAGTTCCTCTTCGAGTGATGAAATTTCCTGGTTGATCTCGCCGGCTTTTTTTGGATCATCCCAAAATCGCGGCTGATTGGTGAGTTCTTTGAGCTCGGTTAATCGCTTTTGTTTTGTGGGAACGTCAAAGGCGGTCGCCCAGTGCGGCGACCCGTTGTTGGAAATCTGTGAATAAAGCGTCGTGTAATTCCATGATTGGATTGTTTCGTGGGTCGTGCTACGTATTACTGCTGTACGGATGTACGAAGCCAGCGGGGGGATTTGAACCCTCGGCCTGAGCTTTACGAAAGCCCTGCTCTACCACTGAGCTACGCTGGCGTGGGGGGGGGGGGGGATTTGTTATTTTTTAAGGCAGAGCGGCGCACCAAACAATCAAAAAAATTTGGTCAACTACGATCGCGATATTAACCAAAGCACTTGGATATAGTTGCTAATGAGACTAATCGATTTTTTTTCGAAGTTCGTGAGTCAATTTTTTTCAATCGCTCTATAACCCAATCATTTAGAACTAGTCCCCGATCTGGACGGCAATCACTTCTTGGAACAGGTCTAACACCGTTTGTTTGACGAGCGTTTGCAACTGTGCTGTTTGCGTATTGATTGGTGGCATGCTTGTAGTGTACCAATATTTACGAATCTTTCAACTGCTTTAGTGTTTAGGCATTAGTTTTTTGCTACTCGCTCGATTTTCAAAAACGCGCTTTGCTTCTAGAAGAGAGTAACTGTGTGATTTTGATCGCCGGCGCATTGTCTTTTTGAGAAATGCTATTTCTTGCCGATTTTTAAACCTCTCGGTAAATTTATTTAAGGAAAATAAGCGTAGGAGTATTTTGATAGTCATGTGACTTTCAAGAATATTTTATTGGAGTTTCAGACTTTTAGTCAGCGAACTTAAACGTAGAGAGGATTTGGTCATATGTCAAAGCATATTCTTCATACCCAGAGCCGACGTAATAGCCGATTTCATTGTCAGACCCCCAGCCAACAGGTGGTTCTGATAGCTTAATATTTCGCCAATGTCCAAAGTTTGAATCACTTGTGCACTCTTTAGCTTGAATTCCGGAAAAAATTATCTGATCAATAGAGCACTCTGGTTGAGCGCCTAGGTCAAAAACACTTTCTGTGCCAATATTGGCAGGAACAATTGAAAGTAGCAAAGTTCGTTTATATTGAACGAAATCAGCCGGACCTATGAAGAACATATCACCTCGGTCGTCGACAAGCCAGTCGTCTGGGTACCACACCTCAAACGCATATTCTTCATTGCGGTAGGTTTGCCAGATGTTGGTATCGACAGCTGACGTGTCTGTGGGCACTATATCTATCGGTTGTGGTGTGCCTCGTCTCGACACGACAAAACCCAGAATAATGACAACTACAATACACATTACAACTGCAAGACCTACCGATACTTTTTTATTGTTCATAGAAAATGAATGAGGATTAATCAAAAAAATAATCCAGCCACAATTGCCATGGCGGGATATTGCTATTGCTGTCAGTCGGCGAGAGTAGTAGGTCTTGCGTTTGACTTGGCGTGCTGCTTGTTGCTTCTTGTTCCGGAATTATCACTACAACTTTTTCATCTGGCGCTTGGACATTAAGCCGTTTACGAGCTTCCTTTTCAAGAAAATGCTCACTCTCGAAACTGTCCGCAAGTTTCGATAAACTTTTGTTCTTCTCCTCGAGCGCTGCTGCTTGCTGCTTCAGTTTGTTGATCTCAAGCTGGACTTGGTACTTTTGATATGTTTTGAGTCCTACTTGCCCGAGCACAAAACCGAGAATCACGACAAGCGCAACGATCCCCACCACTTGTGTCACTGGAATCTTTCGCATAGCATGGTACTATTATTGCAGAAATAAGCGAAAGAGCAAGAAACACATCGTCGTTAAATGCTTGAGATCGAACTATCATGACTACAAAACGTCACAACGTAGTACAAAAAGTCTGGGCAGTCGTCGTATTTCTCGTGATTCTGTCCATGATTGCCTTTACTTTGGCGCCGCTGATTGGTGGGGGGTTTGGGTTTTGAGCGCGCTGCAATTTTTGAGGTATATATTTTAGTGTCAATCAATTAAACCGCTGTGACAAGCGTGCTTTTTTATTTTCTGAAGCACATGGTATACTCAACAAATGGCATTTATTTTTATGGATGAGTCTGGCGACCTTGGTTTCGATTTTACGAAGAAAAGATCAACAGATTTTTTCGTTATCACCTTTTTATTTGTCCAAGATAAGCGCTCAATCGAGAAAATCGTCCGTAGAACTCATGCCGAACTTCAGCGAAAATATAAAAGAAAGCAAAGCGTTTTACACTGTTATCGGGAGAAGCCAAAAACTCGTAAACGATTATTGCGACGCCTAGCGGAGCGAGAGTGTTCCATAATGACCATTTACCTAGACAAACACAAAGTGTATACCGATCTAAAAAATGAGAAAACTGTTTTATATAACTTTGTGGCAAATATCTTACTTGATCGTGTATATGCTAAAAAGTTGATTCCGTTAGAACAAGGCGTACAGCTGGTCGCATCGAAACGAGAAACGAACAAGTTTTTAAATCAGAACTTTGCTGAATATCTTGCGAGCCAAGCACGGAGGAATCATAAATCAGATATTTCAATTGCTATCCGCACGCCCCACGAGGATAAAAGTCTACAGGCCGTCGACTTCGTTAGCTGGGCAATTTTCCGTAAATATCAATATCAAGATGATAGTTACTACCGCATTATTAAAACGAGGATTATTGAGGAAAGTCCCTTATTCCCATAAATACAAAGCCCCGCATGCTATTTACGAGCAACCAATCCGGAAGCCCACATACGAGGTCTTACTTGTATTTCTATTTTATTACACAATGAAATAAAGTCAATGATTCGACTTTGTAATGATTCAATACTCTGGAATCAACCACTGAGTATATGATGAAACCTATGACTACAAAACGTCACAACTGCTTCTCCGTGTGGGGCTTTTCTTTTTTTGGGCTTATATGTTAGCCCATGACCGAGCTGTCGCGAGATCGTCTTGAGCTCTTTCTATATATGCTGTTCGTAATTTTTGTTCCAGCGCTTGCTTATCGGCGCGGTGAAATTTAATCGTTAGCAAATAACGGCGCATGGTTTCGCTTATAGTTTGTGATTTTTTTCTCGTCATACTCTCGGCTAAAGATACATCACGAACTCCGCAACAGCTTCAAAAACACCTCTTTCGGAATATGTACCCGCCCTTCGTGTTCCATACGCTTTTTGCCTTCGCGCTGCTTTACAAGCAGTTTTTTCTTACGACTAAAGTCGCCGCCGGAGAGATGCGCAGTCACATCTTTTCGCATCGAGGCAATGGTTTCGCGCGCCACAATTTTACCATTGACCGCGCCTTGAATCGCGACGGCAAAATATTGTTTGGGCAGCACTTCTTTGAGGCGCTTCACATCTTCGCGCGTTTCGAGCTCCGCGCGTTCACGGGGTACGATTTTTGAAAACGCCTCCATGAGTTCATGGGCTATCAGATAATCAAGGCGCACCAAGTCACCTTCACGGTATTCAATAATCTGATACGCTGCTGACGCATACCCCTGGCTCACGGATTTGAGGCGGTCATATAAGTCGCGCATAATTTCCATGAGCGGTATTTCGAGAACAAGCTCAATTGTATCTTCGCTTAAATAATTTTGCTGCTTAAAAATGGCACGGTAATTTTGCACGAGCGTCATGACCGGCCCGAGATAGCGCTTGGGAGTAGTAAGAAACAGTTTCACCCATGGTTCCTCGATAGTTTCGATGTCGCCGTAAGGCGGGAAAAACGAGGGAGACGATACTATGCGAATGTGGACCTCGCCGTCGAACCGACCCATGACACGAAACGCCACTGATGGGGAAGTAATAATGAGCTCGATGCCCGACTCGCGTTTGAGTCGTTCTGCCGTAATTTCTAGATGAAGCTTACCAAGGCAGCCAATGCGGAATCCGCGGCCGAGCGACCCGCTATTTTCAGGAACAAAGTCCAGCGCTGCGTCGTTGAGTTTCAGCTTGCCCAGCGCCTCGAACAATTGCGGGAAATCCGCTTCTTCAGCGGGATAAAATGACGCGAATACCTTGGGCTGCGGTTGTTCGTACCCGGGGATGGGCGTTGTTTCAGTGCCGTGGAGTGCGATAGTGTCACCGACGCGTACCTCCTCGATAGACTTCAAACCAGTGGCAATGTAGCCGATACTGCCGGCGTCGAGCGATTTAGTCGGACGAAACGCAGGGCTGAAAATGCCGATTTCTTTGGCGTGGAACGAGCGGTTTGAGCCAAGCGTGATGAGCCGCTGATCAGCGTGCACTTCTCCCGACATCATGCGGACATACGCGATTACGCCTTTGTATTGGTCAAAAATTGAGTCGAAGATGAGGGCCTGCAGAGGAGAAGGGGGTTTTTGTGTATGTTTGGCTATTGTTGCTACTGCTGCCGATATTACTGCAGCAGTTTTTGGTGGTGGCACGTCTTTGATCACGTGGCGCAAAAGTGCTTCTACGCCCGTGCCATCTTTGGCAGAAATTTTGTGAATGTGGATGGGTTCGCGTTGGGCGGTTGTGGAACCGGCGGATCCGTCGCCGTTATCTTCACCTTTGAGTAATTCGATCGTCTGCCGCTCCGCGCGTTCGATGTCAGCGTCGCGCTGGTCGATTTTGTTAATCGCGGGGATAATAGCAAGCCCGAGAGCTTTTGCTTGATTGTAATTAGTCACGGTTTGTGCCTGCACCCCTTTGACCCCGTCAATCAGTAGAATCGCCCCCTCAACTGCCTTCAATGCCCGCGACACTTCGTATGAAAAATCAGTATGCCCCGGCGTGTCGATGAGATTGAGCACATGTCCCTCGTAATTCATGGTTACCGGTTGCATTTTGATCGTAATGCCGCGTTCGCGTTCCAGCGACATTTGGTCAAGTACCTGCGCCTGCATATGACGCTTGTCGATCGTCCCTGTCATCTCCAAAAGCCGGTCAGCAAGCGTTGACTTTCCAGCGTCAATATGGGCGATAATGCAAAAATTTCGGGTATTGTTTGGCTTGACTGTGGGCATATATTGAGTATACTGGAGACGTAAGAGCTGGGTGGTATGGTGAACCCTATCCTTCACCGGACGGCTTGAGTCATACTTCGGTCAACATCAGTTGGTCCCCCGGCTTTTTACTTTCATTTACCCGGAAGTAGTTTTTTTAATTCAGGCAAAGAGATCATTCGCTTGTTTTTAGCCGCCATTTTTTTGAATCTTTGTTGTTGGTATATCTCAAGGGCTAATAGATGAGCTTTAGATTTTTTTCCAAGATGATTATGTGGGTGCTGCGGATAACATCTTTGATGAGTAGGAAGACACAAGCAGCAAATAATGACAAATACGGCTTGTTAATCTTTTGGTAGTGAATTTTCATGTGCTTCGTGATCGCCTTTTTCACCTTCGATGGGATAACGATAGCGTAGTTCTTTGAATTTGAAAAGGCGAAGACTGTAGGAATGTTTGTTTTTGTAATTTGTCCGCTTTGGTCGATCTCGATATTCATATAGTATTATAAGCAAAATAAAAAACGCGACTTGCTTCATGAACCTCCCCGCCCTTACAGGCGGGGTCTCTGTTTATTCGAACAGCGTTGCTGTCCGTCCCCTATCGTGCTTGCCTT
>Ga0154956_152_pt1 | contig 20308 bp, 17 predicted proteins | sample RifCSPhighO2_01_FD_105924 | JGI IMG/M metagenome (GOLD analysis project Ga0154956, IMG submission 105924) | Parcubacteria group bacterium RIFCSPHIGHO2_01_FULL_47_10b | reverse complement strand
CTACCAACCAGAGGGCGGACGAACATATCGCGGAACGGCATTTCGATCGAGCGTAAGTGGCAAAACGCTCCGTACAGTTAAGAGTGGAATCGGACGAATCGTTCAGGACACGGACACGGTTGTATTGCCGGTATGGGCAGGGGGTGGCGATGAGGTTATGCCCAACGAACGAGAGGGTGAACCGTTTCACCTATCCTTTCCGCGATTTTGGCGGCCGATGACAATAACGTTCGGCGACCCAGTGAACGCTCGAGATATTCGGGGCGCTACAGTTGAGGAAACGTGTCGAAACCTTGAGGAGGTGATGTTGAAAACAGCAGAAATGTGACGGGTCCATGCGCTACGGCGTTTGGACTTTTCACTTTGTACTAGAGCGAGCTGTTGTATCGCCGATCCCGTTTTTATAGTCCGCCAACGCCTTTGTCACGCGCCATACATCTCCGGCGCCCATACTGACCACAACCTCATTGCCCCGCAGATGCTCCATAAGGAAAAAGGTGGCGCGCTCGATAGTTGGGATATGTTTGACGTGAGCGCTTGGTTTAGAAGCAAGAAGCGTGCGCCACGATTTTTTGATAGCGCGAGCGAGCTGGGCGGAACCAATTTTTCCTTGCGCTTCGCGCGCTGAACCGTATACATCAAGAATAATAACGAAATCAGCATTGGTGAAACTGTGGGCAAAGTCGGCGAAGAATGTCTCGGTGCGAGTATACGTATGCGGGTGAAATACAACATAGAGAGGTTTTTCAGGGTACATATCACGGATTGCTTGCAATGTAGCTTGAACTTCTGTTGGATGGTGTGCATAGTCGTCAATTAAGATGGCGCCGCGGTACGATCCCATGGGTTCCATGCGCCGCTTAATACCGGCAAATGAACGCAGCGCTGCGGTGATGGTGTTATCGTCTATACCACATAGTCGCGCGACTTGGGTTGCTGCTGCTGCGTTTTGGAGATTATGTGTGCCAGCAAGATTCGGCTGCAAGTGCAAACCCTGCCCGTCACTACCACGGAATTCGTGGACAGCTGCTTTTGTAGCGTGAGGTGCGCGAACAAGGTCAACGAGATCTTTATCTTGGGCATTTATTACGAGATGCGCTGTTGGCGGCAATGTGGTAATGAGCTTTTTGTATGCTCCGAGATATGATTGAGCCGTAGGGAAATAATCAGGATGGTCCCAATCGGTGTTCGTGATTACTAATATATGTGGCTTGTACAATAAAAATTTCTCTTCGTAATCATCGGCTTCGATTACTATATAGTCACTCTGGCCTGCACGGGCATTACTTTGCCAGGAGATCAACGAACTTCCGATCAGCGCTGATGGATCTAATCCTGCCTGCTCAAAAATCCACGCAATCATGGCAGATGTTGTGCTCTTTCCGTGAGAGCCAGTAACTGCAATCCCCTGCTTGTGGGCATTGAATACCGAGGCAACAGCTTCGGGATATGTCAGGAGCGGTAGATCGTTTGCGAGCGCCGCTTGGATTTCAGGATTTGGAGTAGTAATTTTTTTGTGTGAACTCCCTTGATACAGGAGGTATGCAGTGGACGCAATGATGAGCTCGGCATCAGACGGAACGTGGGCAGCGTCAAATCCATCGAAGAATGGAATATTGTTACGTCGTAAAATATCGTCGGTGAAAAAATGTTCACGAGTATCAGATCCACTGACGTCGTACCCCTGCGACTTATACAATAGCGCAAGTGCCGACATGCCAACGCCTTTTATGCCAATCATATAGATTTTTTTTGGCTTCGTTATTGGAGTTTTTTGGGTCATAGATCCTTGATCGATTTATTGCGAAACAGTTATGTTGCGTGTGTGCGATATCGGGCTACAAGATACGGAAATATCACCACTGCATTCCATGCTCGTTTGATTCGTTGCGGTTCAATGTATAATCGCCACAACCACTCTAACCCACATCGACGCAAAAATCGAGGCGCTCGCGGTAATGCACCAGCCAATATATCAAATATACCCCCCACCCCAATAACCACGCGCACCTGTTCAAAGTCGTTCCGATGTTCAGCAATCCAATGCTCTTGTTTGGGCGAACCGAGCCCGACGCATAGAATCCGTGCATTCGAGCGATTGATTGCAATAATAGCACCCGTGGCATCTGTTGCACCGGGATCGTCGAGATTTGAACCATATCCGTGATGCCAATTCGGGATATCAAGCTGTTCCGCTGCCGTTTTTACAATCGATTCGTGTCCGCCGAAAAAGAAAAATTCACGCGAATCAATGGTGGCGATTAAATGAGATAACAGTTCAATACCCGTCACCCGATGTAAGCGATGACGGCGCAGCAACAAAAGCGCGAGCACGATGCCAATCCCATCGGGGACAATAACGTCAGTTTGTTGGAGTGTTTCGCGGAGTATGGGGTCGCGACGAGCATGAACAAAGAGTTCCGGATTGGCCGTTACAATCCATAGGACATGGTCGCGTGTTTTTTTGCGCAACATAAGCTTGGTTGCGCGCGTGATATCATTGATTGAAGCTGTATCAATCGGTATGCCCAGTAGCGTCTCGCTCATAGGTTAGGTATGATAAAGCTATATGTATATTCTTGACGTTATCCCCCTTCGCGCTATTCCTCGCTCGCACGAGCAGGTATTAAGCTATTTTTCCAGTGCTGTTGTTGCTGTTGGGGCAGTTATTGAAGCCCCTTTAGGAAAACCCGGTGGCAAAGGAAGCATCACCGGCATCGTACTCCGGTGCGCCACATTGCGTGAGCGGAAACTTCAATTACGCAAAGGAGCTGATTTTCGTCTGCGTCCCATTACACGTATTATACAACCTCGTGCCTGCGTTTCCGAAATACAACTGGCGTTGGTTCAATGGATGAGCGACTATTACTGGACGCCATTGGGAGTTGCCCTGAAGACCGTCCTACCTCCCCAGTTTGCAGCCAAGCAGACTGGTTTGCAAGGGATTGTAGACAAAAAACATCCGCGCGGTGTTATTCTTCATGTATTTCCGGATCGTGCATCCCTTGATTGGTTTGTGCAGCAATGCTCGGAGCATAATCAACACTCGCAACGTATAGACGCGGTGTACCATAGCGATATGTCGGCCGCAAAACGCCAAGTTATTTGGGACGGCGTGGCGAGTGGGATTTTTCAGAATATTGCAGGAACGCGTGGATCAATTTTTCTTCCATTTCAAAACATTGAACAATTGATCGTCCACCATGAACAGAGTCCGTATTATAAGTCGTGGGATCAGCATCCGCGCTATGATACGCGCGCTGTGGCGCAACGGCTGGCGCATTTGCATAAGGCACCAGTCATATATGAGAGCTATGTGCCATCGGTGCAATCTTACTATTATGCATCGCGCGGCTCGATGAAGCTTCGCATGCCGGACGAGCCCACAGTAGCGAAGCCGCAATCAGGCCCGGCTTTGGAAATTATAGATCTTCGGCGTTTCGACAACGATGAGCGAATTATCAGTCCTCGTTTACTTGCGGCCATTAAGTCAAGCCAACATGCTATTTTATATAGCAATCGTCGTGGATTTGCAACGGCAGGGCTGTGTCCATCGTGCGGCCATATCTATGTATGCTCGAACTGTCAGGTGCCGTTAAAACTTCACGCGCAGCCACCGCGCTTTCTGTGTCATCAGTGCGGTAAGTTGGAACCGGTGCCAGCATATTGTCCTGAATGTGGCAGCGCTAAAGTGCGTTTATCGGGCGGAGGCACGCAACGGCTGGAGCGACTTATACAAAAACAGATTCCAACCGCAACAATCATGACTCTAGACGCTGATGCCACACCCCGCTATGCAGCGCAGCAGCGCACTGTCCATGCATTTCAAACTCATGAATTTCAAAAATGTGAAAAAACACCATGTATTCTTGTATGTACGGCAATGGGACTAAAATTTGCGGATTCTCTTCGGGCTGAAATAGTCGCTATGGTGAATCTTGATACAGAACTCGCCGTGCCTTCATACGATAGCCAAGAGCGACTCCTACAAACCCTTGATTCTTTGCGGCGGATGAGCCAAAATACCTATATAATTCAAACCTATCGACCGGATCAGGAGACCCTTGTATTTCATAAAAGTGGTACGATCGAACTGTTTTACCAGAAAGAATTAGAACTTCGACGCACGTACTCCTATCCTCCCTTTGTGCGGTTTATCCGGCTATCAATACGAAAATCGCGCGAAACACACGCAGCATCTGATGCACAGCAGTTATACGAGCGATTGGTTACACAATGTAACTTCCTAAAGAAGAAATTACCCGATGAGATGTCCCAGGTACGATTATTTGGTCCTGCTCCATCGCCGTTGCCACGCATTCGCGGCATGTATGAATATCAGATCATAATTTCCCTCGGAACCACCAAGCGAATCATTGCAACGAGTTTACTCCGCATTGTACCGAGCAGCTGGACTATCGACGTAGATCCTCGTGATATTATATAAACAGCGCATGACAATACTCCCTATCGTAACTGGTGTAGACACCCCCATCCTTCGAGCGAAAGCAAAGGACGTATCGTCGGTTACGCCTGAATTGCGGATGCGAGCGCGCGATATGGCCCATACCATGCAATCAGCCGAAGGAATCGGACTAGCAGCCCCGCAAGTCGGTACAGGTGTGCGATTATTTGTGGTTCACCCACTGGCATTTACGTCGAATGATAGTCGGTATTCTGTGCGCGAGGGAGTTACGTCTATTGAAGAGCTCAAGACGCTTGCATTTTTTAACCCCGTTATTCATACGTGTTCGAAACGCAGCGATATTGCAGAAGAAGGGTGCTTAAGTCTCCCCGGAATCGTTGGCTTTGTTGAGCGTAGTACGCGGATTGTGTTCGAAGCGCTTGATATCAATGGTAATCGTATTGCCATATCTGCAAAAGGCCTCTTGGCTCGCGTTATACAGCATGAATGCGACCACCTTGAGGGTGTTTTAATAGTTGATAAACTCGTTCCCGATCCTGACCCCACAAAACGTGTCACCTACAAACGATACAATCACTAATAATAGCAAGGTAGTTTTTTTTGGCTCGAGCCACTTCTCTGTCCTTGTGTTGCAAGAGCTTTTGCATACGCCATTTCGACCAGCGCTCATCGTTACCACTCTGGATAAACCGGTTGGACGCAAGCAAACTATTACCCCAACAGAGGTTGCAGTAATGGCCGAAAAGGAAGGAATCGCGGTATATAAGGTGGATAGGTCAGGAATGATAGCACACAAATTTCAAGAAGTTCTAATGTCGCATAATATTATACAGGATACAGTTGGTATCGTCGCTTCGTTTGGCTTGCTGATCCCCCAAGCAGTACTCGACCTTTTCCCGAAGCACATCTTGAATATCCACCCATCGCTACTGCCGCTTTATAGAGGCGCTTCCCCGATTCAGGCAGCGCTTTTACACGGCGATACTGAAACAGGCGTGTCGATTATGCAGCTTGTGGCAGCGATGGACGCAGGGCCGATTATTGCACAGGAACGTGTTGCAATTAGCACTGACGATTTATATGCAACACTCGAAGAAAAAACGGCTATGATCGGGTCAATGCTTCTCTTGCGTGCGCTACCCCGTTGGCTTAAAGGGCGTGAGCGCCCAGTTCCTCAAGATGAGAGTCGAGTCACCTATACGCGCCGATTCAAAAAGACTGATGGCTTAATCGACTGGTCTCGCCCGTGCCAAGAGATTCACAATCAGATTCGGGCATTTGCAACATGGCCAATCGCCTATACTTTATGGAATGGTAAGAGACTTCAAATACTTGAAACGGAATGCATACCGTCAAAAAGCCGCAAAAAATCAACGAAAAATGCGAATGCTGTAAAATTTGTCTTTTATAACAACACGTCAGCAGTTGCATGTATAGACGGCCATTTAGTGCTCAATAAACTAAAGCTCGAGGGAAAACAAGCACAATCTGGCAAAGCGTTTATCGTCGGTTATCCGAGCTTTATCAATTCAAATTTTTGAAGTTCGTAATCCACAGCGAATCCATTATATATAACCACTCATTAGAATTTGACACCGCGACTATGCGGATTTTTTATTTTTTGCTGAGCGCGCTATACTGTCACTACTTTATCGGGAGGTGGGGAAGTATGTGTCCAGATTGTGGTGTTCCGTTAGAGACGTATAGCGTCGGCAGCGAGACGTTTGGGAAGATGTCTCGATGTCTGAAATGTGGGGGGTATTTTAAGGAATTACCCCTGGGGCAGCCCGAACCTGCGCATTTTTCAAATGCTGTGCATTGTAACGAGAAGCTCCTTGGGGAAAGGTACTACGCCATGTAGTACTCTTACCATGGAATAAGGCGGGCTCTTTCATTCGGAAACACTGCCAACGCAACATCCTGGCAGTGTTTTCCTTTTCTCGAACGCCGACTCCATCACTCCCTCACAATCGGAAAGTTCACAATAAATCGAGATCCTTTGCCCTCAATACTTTCAAGTTTAATAGTGCCACCCATTTGTTCAACGAGTTGTTTCGTGATCCAGAGCCCAAGCCCCGTGCCCGGGATCTTATTACTTTCCTGGCTTTTCACGCGATAGAATTTACGGAACAGTTGCTCTTGGTCAGTGGCCGATATACCCATACCCTCATCTTCTACGACTATTCGTACCTGATTCGGCGTTTCCGAAGCGCTTACGGTCACTGCGCCTTGCGCGGTATATTTAATCGCGTTCGCAATCATATTGGACATTACCTGGTGGAACCGCTCTTCGTCAACCCGAATGGATGACTTTGAGTCCAAATTAACAACGAGCTTCAACGCTTTTTTGAGCACCTGCGGCTGCATTTGGTCGATGACTTCCTTGATGATTGCCACCGGTTTTAGCTTTTTGAACTCGAACTCTATGCCCTGTTCGATATGAGATACCTCTAATAAGTCTTCGATAAGATCGGAGAGCCGCATGGTACTATCGAGCGTGCGTTGGACCACATCTGAAATATTCTTTGGTGCCTCACCATAGGTATTATCCAAGATATTACTCAAAAAGCCCCGTATAGACGTTACGGGTGTGCGTAGCTCATGGGCGGCAATCGACACGAACTCGTCTTTTTGTTTGTCGAGTTCTTGTAATTGTTCGAATAAATACGCGTGTTGAATCAAGCGCGCGTTGTTGGCGACAAACAGAATCAACACCAGTACAATACCAATCAACACGAGATATGACGTGGTGCTGATAACCTGGATATTGCTAAATGAGCTTTGAACGTCAATTAAGACACTGGCTAAACCGACACGTTGTCCTTCGTCGCTGCGTATCATCTGCGTGACCTCCCAGTAGCGCTTCCCCGTCTTGGTATCGGTTACTTGCGTGCGGATACCGCGCGGGTCATTCCACGCCGTATCATATTGAAACCCGGTAATAATCTGGCCAATATTTGTTTCGTCGAAGCTCGACAGTATGTGATAGCCGCGGGACGTTGGCTCCAAATAGATAATATCAACAATGTCGTTCGCTTGTTGGATCTCTCCGAGTTGTGTACTGCGAAGTATTAACGGATCTTCCTCGATTTGCTTGTAGAACGTTTGTACGAGTGGAATTACGGTCTCCGCTTTCTTGCTGATCTCCACATCCAGCATCTGTTGAAACGACGTAATGACAAAAAAGGCGTAAAAAAACAGCCCGACCGGGATCAGTATCATCAAAAACAGCGAATACAAAATGCTCGGGCTTTGCCGTACAAAGGCAATAGCGTCGCTAAATAACTTCATAGCGTAGAACGAACGAACCGGTTAGTCGATAAGCGAGTTGGAGCTTTACTTGGTAATCGGTTTCGGTTTGCGGGTTATGATCACCAGGATCAGAAGCCCCAAGATAATGGCCAAGATGATGACTACCAAGGTAATGATAGCAAAATCTTGGAACGTGAACCCTTGATCAACGATCGCCTCGAACCGCTCTTCCGGCGCTACTGATGCGTCGAGTACCGAGATAGCTTGCGCGGTCTTCACGAATGAGAATGGCTGTGACTTTTCGATCACACGGCCGGTGTTATCGGTAATTGCAACGTAGGCCTCGTGGATACCATTGTCAAGCTCCTTGTCGAGCTCATATGACCAGCGTCCGAGCGCATCAGTTTTCACGGTGACGATTACTGGCGTTGAGTAGATATAGAGCGTAATGAATGAGTTGGGGATGCCGACACCCGCGAGCTTTACTTTGTCTTGAGCTTTTTGGGCGGTTGGCGCGGCCTGCTCGGGGATCTCAACTGTCTGGCCGTCGATACGTTGCGTTGCTACCTCACTTGCTGCCGGAGCAACAACGAGTTCAATATGGTTAATACCAAGATCAACTGAGTTTTCGACACCTTTATCCAGCGGCTGATCAAAGACAACTTTATCCCCGGGAGATGGAACAGTCGGATCATAGCCATTTCGGACTTCCACGCCATCGATAAAACCATCGCCGTCGGAGTCAGGGTTTAGGATATCGGTACCTCGGCGCAACTCCTCGTCATTGGAGAGTCCATCGTTATCAATGTCAACAATGGCGCTGATTGCTTCAACTACCTGCTGTTCTTGGAGGAGCTCCGGTGATTGGCCTAGTTGTTCGCGTACAATAGTCTTATTGGGCTTTTGCACCAGGTCCTCCTTTTTAATCTGCAACTCTGCGCGCAACTGGCTGACTTCCTGTGGTTGCTCATATTTGAGCGTTGTTTGAATAACTTTTTCGAGCGCATTGTTTTCGAACTCCTCGACGCGTGCGCGGAGATTCTTTGAGTATTCGGATATAGTGAAATCAGTTGCGCCTTGCTGTTTAATTTCGTCTCTAATACTCGCGAGTCGTATAACTTCATCGAGCCGATTGCCGATATCTGCTTTATCGGTATCGTTGATTTGTTTTGTATTGGCGCTGGTGGTGGTAATTTTATCAATCACCACTGCCTTCGAGCTTGCAATATTCACAGACTTCGCCGTGTTGCGAATCGTAATTGTTCGCTCCTGGCTCTTGTACTCGCCATATTCATTTGAAATAGTGACCTGGAATGTATAGGCGCCATTTGGCGTATTAGTTGTATCCCAGATGCCGCCAAAGTTTGTATTGTTGTTGCTCTTTAAGCGCGCGAGGAACGATCCCGATAAACTGCCCGGCTTTCGCAGGAATGCCTCAACTGTATCTGCGCTTTGGACCTTAACGAAAATTTTAACCGTACCGTGTAAGTCGTTAAATGTCTGGTTGAATGAAATCTGCGGCTCCGGTGCGATCTCCTGGTTAAATGCCACAAACGTCGCTACAGAGGGCGCTTCGATAAAAACGTCGGGGGTGCGGGGGGTGATCGTTGTTGTGGGGGTTGAGGGCGTGGTTGGTGTTGTCGGTGGAGGCACGCTTTCGCCTGAGCTTACGAGCGAACCACCCGTGCTTGTATCGGTAGGAGTTGCGACAACAACTGTCTCAAATAAGTCGGCAGGAGGGGGTGGGACGATAACGATGGCGGGCGGGGAAGATGGCTCCAATGACTGCGTCTTTTGTTGGGTTGTTGGCGTTGTGCTTGTCGGTGAGGTCGAAGTTGCGCTTGGAGTTGGCGTTTTGTTTCCGGTTAGTTGATCGATTGCCCTTAAAATAGATTCTAGAGGAGAACTTGGTTGGGTGTTATTGACCGGTGGATTCGTAGTGTTAGTTGGGTCAGTGGAGACGGTGTTTGTTTTTCCGGTACTTGTGTTTATCGCGCCACTATTTATTTGAGAATCACCTGAATCAATCGTATTCAAATCACCATCACCTGGACGATATGTGCTAGTACGGTTTAGATCGGTTGATGGGATTTCATTCGCGGGGTCTAGTCCTGAAGCAGAGTCAAAGGGATTAGATGTACTTCCAATCCTCTCACCTTTATTGATGCCAGCTCCGATATTGCCACTGGGTTGTCCACTATCTGCCTGACCATCTGGCGCCGATATTCCCTGGACACCTTCTATATTTTGAATCTGAGTACCCTTTTCTGCTAGTGGGTCTAGCTTTGCACTAGATGGCTGAAGTTCTGGCTCGAGTTGATATATATTTCCTGTAGGAGCAACAGTTGGTTGATTTGTTGTGCCTGGTGTTAGTGTGGGTAGTTGCGTTGTAGGTACCAGTTGCGTTGTAGTTTTTGTTGTTGTTTGCGCGCCAGTCGTTCCTGATGTTGTATTTGTGATATTTTTTACGTCTTTCAACAACTCGGTATCACTTATGGCTGGCTTTATAGTTGTCGTTGTTTTCGTGGTATTAGTTGTTGTCTGTGTTGTTGCTGGTTTTGTGACTTTTGTCGGTTGATAGGGAATTACGTTTCCATCACCATCATCAATACCATAGAGCTGTGCATATGCATTGGGACCTACTGCGTAATGTGTGGGTAATGATTGTGTAGCTAAACCGAATGTTAAAAGCAGTGCAAACCCAAGTAGTGCGATGATAAGCGAGTGTTTCATCTCCTCTGATAATGAATTAAGTTAAATTCATTATAGCATAAAAAGAAGGTTGGTGAATAAGGTGTGGGTTTATTCAACCTGTGGATAATTTTTTTACACTTTTTCGTTTTTAAAAAAAAGAAAAAGAGGGACCCGAGCTAGATGGCCAGGATCCCTCGTCTATTTTCGGTTCCCCACTGCTACTGAGTGGAGGTGATGCTGATGTTTTTGAACGTGACAACTGCACCCTTGGTGAACGAAAGCACTCCAACCACTACGTCCACAAAGTCATCATAGGTTTCTTGGGAAATGTTGTAGTCGTCTCCTTGTTCAGTGTTAACATTGACTGTCAACACTCCCCTGAGAACTGATGTTGTTCCGCCTTTACTGTGCCGTACGACTTCTATCTTTTCATATTTGAAATCGTATGACTCGATTGGGAAAGAGGGAGGATCCGTCCAGTCAAAGTAAATTGGAGTTGCATCTTGTCCAGGATCGTTAACCTGCAATACGAGATGGTAGATCGTTCGATCTTGACCTACCAAGAACAGTGTTGCCTTATTGTCGGCTGTCAAAATCCCGGCCCCAATCGCAACATCGTCGGTGGGGCGCGTGTCTGCATTGATCTGAATCGTGAAGTTGGCGCGATCAAGGAGTATGTCAGTAATGTTCAGAGGCACGAGCCCGACAGATCCCTCGATCAATGTCTCAACAACAAGCCCAACTTCCGCACCATGCATATTAAACCTTGGCGTGAGGTTTTGCACAGGCCAATTAGCAAAGTCTGTTTCGAAGATGATTGTCTCCTCTGCCACTGCTGACAGCGAAGCGACAATCAAGATCAGCAAGAACCTTACGAACAACTTCATGGTACTCCCCTTTCTCTGCCCGAGGGCAGAATTGTACTGCGAATTGTGAATGTGCCGCTTAATTTCCGATCTCTGAAAGTCCTAAAAAAACTCTATGACGAAAACCTAGCTTTGTCAATAGATTTCCGTACTTTTAGTATACCACACCTTATTCAATTGCCAAAACGAACTGACAAACGAAGTAAACGAACACGAGGACACAACAAACATACATCCACTTATTTCCACCCCTCACTCTTATAGCACGCAGCAACCATTGCGCACACAGGACGCGTTTTACAGGTTAGGCCTGCAACATGGTACGATATCTCCCCATATTTTTTGCCTCGTCGCTTCATGAGATCAAGCATAGTGGACTGCAAATAGTTCTCAACAAATGCTTTGCTGTCCCCATGTGACTCGACGAAGAGCCCTTTCCCATTTTTTTGACGAGCCCATGCCAATCCCGCCCATACTTCATTCCCCGGAATGTCGGTTAGCTCCTGTGCGACTATTGCGTACATTTTATTCGCGTATTGTGCTTCTTTTGCGGGATATTTTTTCTCGATGATTTGAGCTGGCTGTGGAAGAATGGAGGAGAGATAGATGATGTTGAAGTCTGCGATCCCAATTTGAAATAGAGCTTCATCGAAAGCTGATTTGAGTGTATCTCCCACACCTTTTCCTGAAGCTACATAGATGTCCATTTTATTTTTTGCGTTACTTGTTATAATTACAAGTATAAACAGAAATAAAGACTTGACAAGTGTGGACGACCTTGTAAAATAGCAACTAATTTATTCATCAATCTTTGTAGGCAATATGTAGAGTTTTACTAGTTCTTTTTAACAATGTTGGGAAAAATACTGAAGCAAAAGGAGAGTTAGTGATGGAGACACGGATTATAGAAGCCGGACACTACTATCAGGCAAAGGGCCCGACCGAATATGCCCGGAGAGGATGGGAGTTGTTGCAGTCAGCGCGGCGAAACGGAGACAAGTCTATGCTTTTCATCGATGATGTACATACCATGGAGGATGTGCATCATGAGGAGCGCGAGCTAGAAGTGGTAGCATTTCGGCCCGATGCAGACTATGTGCTTCGTGAAGCTGATGTTAGAGAGGAAGCTGAACAGGTCTTTCAGTTGTTGATGAGTCTATCAAAGCGACATCGACCGCGGAAACGCGACGAGAACTGGGTGCTCAATGGCAATATACGCTTAAAGCATCCAAACGGAGAGCCAACTTGCGTACTCCTCGATGCGGGCTTGTCGCTTAAGAAAATGCAGCTCGGATTCAGAAGCGGGATCAACATCCTTCCGGTGTTTTATCGCCGTCAGCAGGAAAGTCTGCAGGTGATACTTCGGAAAGCATTACCTTGTTTCCAGCTCGAGACAATGCTTTTCGACCAATATAGCAACGTGGAGGTACTTCGATCTTAAAAAAATAAGCAAAAAACAGCGGGTGGATTCTAAATAAACAAGAATTCACCCGTTTGTACTATAAGGGTTCGTGGCATGCCCTGTCTCTTGTAAGAACTGTGAGCTAATGGTAGAGTTTTCAATAGTATGAAAACTGCAGGGATAGTAGGCGGACTTGGTCCAGAGATAACGGCACAGCTATATACTTCACTTATTGAAGAAGCTAGAAAGAGGGGACATGAAACGTACCCCCATATTATTATTGACAGTATCCCACTGTTATTTCGATTAGACAGCGAACAGATTGGTCGAGGAAAAAATGAGCAAATAATGTTGGAATTACTTACTAATTCAATCAAGATACTTGAAAAAGCGGGTGTTGATTTTATTGCCATTCCCTGTAATACTGTCCATTGCTTCATTAGCGAACTTCAGGAGCAAACGAAAGTACCGATTCTTAATATTATTGATGAAACTATCGATGTGGCAATTAAAAATGGAGTTAAAACGCTTGGGATTTTAGCAACGACGGAGACTAGAAAAACGAATCTCTACGAGGACAGTGCCAAACATAAGGGAATAGGAGTTGTTGCGCCTACCGAATCAGAACAAAGCGAAATAGAACACATAATTTACAAAATTTTGAATCAAACTCATACTGCAGAGGGCTCAAAGTTTTTGTATAGAGTTGCAGAAAATTTAGTTGAACGTGGTGCCGATGCTGTTGCACTCGCCTGTACTGATCTCCCACTCATCTATGATTTGTCTCTCTCACCTGTGCCCGTTATAGATTCGGTTATTGCCTTGAGAGACGCTATTCTGCGTGAGCTTGGAGAGGATTATTAAAATCATATGTATACTAAAAACAATGAGGCATTAGACATCGTGCATAAGATGGACTTTTCAATAATATCGTTTGGTTGGTATATAATTGAACCTGGTGTGATTGATGGTTACATGCATAGTAGGGGGGAAATGCTTCAATAAAAAGCTTTAATTGGAGAATAGAAGAGGCCTCCCGGATAGATAAGACATCCAGGAGGCCCCATGTTTGTGTGCATTAGATTTCATTTACATTTGCTCCGGCGCATCTATGCCGAGCAAAGCCAAACCGTTTTTTAAAGTAATGGCCACTGACTTGACCAATGCGAATCTTGCTACTTGCAAGTCAGTACTGTCGGCGTTCACCACGCTGTGTTTTACGTAGAACTCGTTGAAGTATCTGCTTAAGTTAAGTAGATACTCGCACAGCACTGCAGGATTGAGTTCCTTTGCGGCTTGAGCAATGATTTCAGGGAATTTGCTCAAGGCGAGGATGAGCGCTTGCTCCTCAGGCTGCTTTAATAGTCCGGCGTTTATGGTGTCGAGCTCGATATTCGTTTTCTTCAGGATGCTGCAAATTCGAGCATGTGTATACTGAACATATGGACCCGTACCGCCAGAGATCGCGATCGACTCTTTCGGGTCGAATTTCATGGTGGTCTGTGGTTTCGGCTTTAGGAGGTAGAACTTGAGAGCGCCAAGGCTGACCATATGGGCAATTCTGTCAATCTCGTCTTGCTCTAAATCCTTCCGCCGCTCTCTCGTCTGTTGTTGTGCTAGGTGAAACAACTGATCCATGAGGTCGTCAGCATCGACAGTTGTTCCTTCTCGAGATTTCATGCGACCCTCGGGCAAGTTGACCATCCCGTAACTGAGATGGTAACACTGCTTTGCCCAGGGATACTTCAACCGCTCGAGGATCTTGAACAAGACCTTGAAGTGATAGTCCTGTTCGCATGCAACGGTGTAGATTGACCTGGTCAAGGGGAAATCCTCAAACTTCATTACTGCAGTACCGAGGTCTTGCGTGATGTAGAGTGACGTACCATCTGCCCGTAAGAGGGACTTTATGTCGAAGCCGGAATCCGTTAGATCGATGGAGACCGATCCATCCGGGGTTTTTTCAAAAACCCCCAGTTCTAAACCACGCTCAACAATGTCCCGTCCGAGTGTGTACGTATTGCTCTCGAAGTACCAGTGGTCGAAGTGGGCACCCATGCGGGTATACGTTGTCCGAAAGCCCTCGAGGACCCAATCGTTCATAGTTTTCCAGAGAGCCAGAATTTCAGAATCTCCAGCCTCCCACTTCACCAGCAGCTCTTGAGCTTGAAGAAGTAATGGAGTCTTGATTTCATTCGCTTCGACATTCTTCCATCGTTCTGGGTCAAGCCCGCGCATTTCATCTATTTGTTTTTTGTGGGCCTTATCGAACATAACATAATAAGTTCCCACAAAATGATCACCTTTGACATTTTCCGACTGAGGGGTTTTGCCCTCGCCCCATAGTTGATACGCTAGCATTGACTTCATGATGTGGATACCGCGGTCATTAACTAGATTAGCAAAGATGACCGTGGCACCCGTGGAGCGTAACAAATTGCCCGCGGCTAACCCAAGCGAGTTGTTACGCAGATGTCCAAGGTGTTGGGGTTTGTTGGTGTTTGGCGCAGAGTACTCGACCATGATCGTTTCTGACTTATTGCCTTGCGTCGCGCCAAATGCATCAATCTCCCGCAGCACTTGTCCCAAAACAGCATTGCCGAGTATCTCTGGGTTTACCGTGACATTTACATATGGTCCGTGGGCCTCACAGCTGGCAAAGGTTTTGAACCGCACGTTGTTATTTAACATATCAACAACGCGGCGTGCCAATTCCTGGGGGTTGCTCTTGAGCACTTTAGCGAATGGAAACATAACTATACTAAAGTGCCCCAGTTTAATGTCGGGTGGTTGTCGAAATTCTTCGATAGTCAAGCTATCGCCATCATCAGAAAGTGTTTTTAGCACCCTTGATAATTCGTCCGCAATCTTAGTTTTTATGTCCCTGATCGTTTCCATGTTCTCTCCTTTATGATGCTCGATTTAACGGGAAAGTCAAACATCGAGGGCCGCCTCTTCCCCGAGACAGTTCGAAATCCTCGATAGTAATGACAATCTTTTTCTCATTCCGAAGCCAAAAGGTCGGGGTAGTATAAAACTCTCGAGCCGAGATAGTTCGATACCCCACGCCTTGAAGCCCTTTTAAGGTATGAGTGTTCCTCTGATAGCTGACGATCACACCTTGTTGGAGCGGGAAGACATTAGCGCCGTCGGTCCATTGCTCACGGTCTTGATTGATTTCATCATTGCCACCGCAAAGGATTGGACAAAGGGCGATGCCAACTTGTTGGAGTGCATCAAGGATCATAAGTGGCTTTTCGGCCTCTAATGCAGCGAGATTACATTCATGATCGTTGCCTATAATGAATGCAGAAAATTTACTACCCCCCTTTTTACTGATCATGGGGGGATAAACAATGCATTCGTTACGGCTAATTATCGAGAAGAGCGTGTCCAGATGCATTGAGGAACGCTCTTTCGGGATTCGAACAACGATAACTTGTTTAATCTCGCCTGCTCGAAGTAAGTTCTTTGCGACTTCGAGCGCAGTGTTTATTGTTGTACGTTCCCCGGATCCTATGAGAATGGTTTCAGGATTGACAACAATAATGTCGCCTCCCTCGATAGTGCACTGATTATTTGGAATCGTCTGATCGACCGAAAAAACGCTAGGAATCTCCGAGAATTCAGGGTGATTACTCCTGATGAATCTCCATAACAGCGATTCCCGCATCCGTGCTTTTTTTGCTGCAGAACAGTCGATGATCGCACTATGTACGACAGCCCCGATGTCACGAGTAAAGGTAATATTCGGTAAAGGATCGAAGAAAACCTCATTCGTTTTTGGGTTTTTACCTGAAATCAGCGTTACTGCAAGGGTTTGCTGATCGATGGATAAAAGCCGACGACTGTGATCAGAATCAAGGTGGTTGAGTTGGCATGCTTGATGCAGCTGTCGAATCTGATCGACAAGACCCTGCCGTTTAGCATTGTCTTCAAGACTTTCGACGAGAAGATCGCTAAATGCGACAATTTCTGTGCCAAATGCATGAAGAACTTTGAGGTATTCACAATGCTCGAACTGGGCCTGCTCTAACCACACGGCATCATCAAACAGCATTTCTTCTGATCCGTTCCTAGGGGGTCTAACCAGAGCGAGCTCATCCCCTGGTCGATTGATGAGAACTCGTCGCAAGCGACCGGTCTCCGATGTGACACTTACTCCGTTGATCCTACGCATCATCACTCCTTTCAAGTGATAGTGAATTTCTAAATTTGATTGATTGCTCAATGATTTTCAATGAACTTCTCGGTTTCAGTATATGCAGAGGTTGATTGACTTGTCAAGAGTTAGATTTTGTTTAGTAATATAAACGAGAAAAAGATAATCATTCGACTATCCTTCTCATTTTTTTGGTGCCCCCGGACGGATTTGAACCGTCGCCCTCTTCCTCCGCAGGGAAGCGCTCTCTCCAGGCTGAGCTACGGGAGCCAGGTTTCTGAAACTCAAGCCGTGGTACGCCCGGGAGGACTTGAACCTCCAACCTAGCGGTTAGAAACCGCTCGCTCTATCCAGTTGAGCTACGGGCGTAGGAAAAGTCTTGTGAACATGCTAATCGAAAAGGACAACAATCACACATGTAGTATCCTATGAAAAGAAACATAGGATGTCAAGAGTATCTGGACAGCTATCCAGGATAAGAATAGAATTATTTTGCACATAAATAGCGATGTGATTGAGCTGTATGATTTAGAGCACGATCAAAACGAGTTAATGAACTTGATGCGTCCAATATGAATTTGGAATTTCTCACCCAGCGACTAGCGGAGGAGTTCAATATTAATGAGATACCATCGGATGAACCGTTTAGTCGTATTTTGCCCAAGATGTATGATGCTGCTCATATAGAATTTCGCTATTATATTTCTAATCAATTTTTGCGGACTTTTCATGGCCTTATGTTGAAAAACAGCCATATCGTCAAAAAAGTATATTTGGCGGTTTTCTTAAGCGAAGAAATTTTGGATATAATTTTTGCTAAAGATATTTTTGACACATTCATTTTCTTGCACCACCCAATGGACATGGAATCAAGTGGTAGGGGTTTTTTGCCGCTAAAAGAGAAATATTTTTTGGAGTTGCAACGACGGAGAATATCTGTCTATTGTTTACATACACCCCTTGATATTCATAAGAGTATTTCAACCAGTCGTAGTATTGCGAAAGCACTAATGCTGCAGAGGTGCCAGGAGTATAATCGGTGTTCTGTAGGATACGCTGGAATTTTTGGATCTTTAGATAGCCCAATCCCACTCGCTCGATTTATTCATTCCTTGCAACATATTTTTAACCTAGATGAAATACATTTTTTGCAGCGATTTCCGACGGTTTCTAGGATCGGGATTATAGCCGGAGGAGGGGCTGAAGTGGAGTACATGCAGGAGACGATCCGTCTGGGTTGCGATACTTATTTGTCTGGTGATTACTTAAACAAAGTAAAAACAGAAAACTCTATTCGCAGACGTGCAGAGTTCGAAGGAATTAAAGATTCTCTTAACCTAAATTTAATTGAGTGCTCCCACTATGCGACAGAAAAGTTAGTTTTAGTTAATGAGATGCAAGATTATTTTAGGAATCTAGGGTTAGAAACCGAATTTATTGACAGAGTAGATTATTGGAAATAGTTTTTATGGAGATATATCCAGTTGCACATAAAAAAGTGTCAATAGCTAGGATTGGGGTCAAAGATGTAGTGGCCGCTGTTTTTTTAATGGCACGAAGAGCAAAAAAAGCTGGTTGTGGCATCATATTTTTTCCTGAAGCCGGGGGGTTGCCGTTGCGATATATTTTTGAACACGGCTTTTTACGTCAGGAAAAGTATGCAGTCAAAATTTTTTCATCAAAAATAGGTGCATGGAAGAACCGGGCGAGTTCTCGTATCCAAAAATTCGTGCATCTCTATTAAAAAAGGAGTAGCCCAACGCCGCGTATCGAGCTTACAAGCTCACGCGGCGTTTTTCTTTGGCGGATTTGCAAAAGTAATTTCCGGCAAACGAATAATTGTTTTGGCAGGTATACCAAGCTCTTTTTCATATACGAGATCAATACTGCCAAAAACCGCTTTTTCAAAATCTAACCCTAATTCGTTGGATAAGTCCCTCACTACTTTCTCATTCGTTCCCTCGATCTCTACAAATGGATTTAGTCCAGGCCATGTATCAATCGTTACTTCTACTCCATCACGCACCCATACCTCACGCATATTTTCCTGAAACGCTTTTACTGGAATATCGCATGCTTCAAAAAAAGATACGGCAGTATCAAAATCATTCACAGTAAGCTCAACTTCGTAAGTGTCATTGATGCCTGATCCGTGAACCTCTTTAACAGTCATTGTTATTTTCTCGGATTCTTGCCGAACGCGTCCCCATTTATTGCGACCTGGCGCGACACGAGAAAAATCGAATGTTTTTCTACGCATCAAATACTCGGGAGTTTTTAACTCGAACCCCGCCTTTTTAAATTTGGCTCGTATGGAATTTTTATCAACTGAGAGAAATGTTGCTTCAACCTCCCTTTTCATAATTGTACTTTAACGCGTATTCTATTTTCTGTATACAGTCGCAATAAAAAGCAAACAAATCGAAACGCAGTTACTCCCACCCTTCACTCTTATAGCACGCAGCAACCATGGCGCACATTTTATAGGTTGCTAGCAATTTGAACGATCAACCCTTGACTCAATCGCTTTAGTTTGCTAAAGTGACGGTATGGACTGGAAGAGCAAGGAAAATAAAAGATTAATTCAAGCAATCTTGGCCCTCAAAACCAGCGACGAAGCTGAGCGGTTTTTGCGTGATTTAATGACCGAAAAAGAAATTGAGGAGTTTGCTAAGCGACTAAAAGCCGCCGAAATGCTCACGGAAAAAGTGCCTTATTCGGTAATTGTAAATAAAACGGGTTTAAGTTCAACCACTGTCGCCCGTGTTGCAAAATGGTTAAAGGGAAGTCAGGGCGGTTATAGAACAGTTATCAGTAGATTCCACCACCACAACTCTAACCAATCACGGAGAGAGTTGCCTTAATGTACTTATTTTCTCGCATAAAGCCAACCCCCTCCGTAATTGGAGGGGGTTTACGTTTGCCTACCTATTACAAAACGGCAGACATAGTTCTTTGATAAAAGGAGGAAGTCATGCAGCGACTTACCAGCTACTTCGCGGACGGAATCTCATCGGAGACGCTTCTGACAATTGGGGCGGAAGTCGAAACCCAGTTTGTGGACAAGGACGGCAAAGCCGTCCAGACCCAAACGTCTCAACAAATGTTGAGATACCTCGCCGAAAATGGTTGGAAAGTGGATTGTCGTAAAGGCAATCTCATTACAACCCTTGTTGATCATAACGGCAACAAAATTTTCTACGAGCTTGGCCGTCACAACATGGAGGTTTCGACAGTAGCCTCAACTCCCGCTTGTGTCCTCGATGTCACGCGGAAATGTCTCGCTCAACTTTATGAGTCCGCTCGCAGAGTTGGCGCACAGCCGTTCCTTGCGCCGATATTGGACGGCGACGAGGACTTACTGGTTATTCCGGACGAGAGGGACGCAATCTGGTTGGAATTGGACGGACGAGACGCCCTTGCTCCGCTTGCGCGTACATCATCGGTTCAATTCACAATCTCGGTTTCTCCGCAGGATGCCATGAAAATCCTGAACAAGTTCGGCA
>Ga0154956_143_pt1 | contig 23174 bp, 26 predicted proteins | sample RifCSPhighO2_01_FD_105924 | JGI IMG/M metagenome (GOLD analysis project Ga0154956, IMG submission 105924) | Parcubacteria group bacterium RIFCSPHIGHO2_01_FULL_47_10b | reverse complement strand
AGTGATTTTCGCAAAATCGGCTTACGAGATGGTGGATTACGATAATTGTGCAGCAGATACATGAATGCCTCATTTAGAGTTGCCTCATCTTTATGTTCGAGCTAGGATAACTTCGTGTGAAAACTGTGTAAATAAGTTCGTTCAAAAAAGGAGAACCCATGGTACCACTTTCGCCGCAGCTGGATGTTATTTCACCAATCGACTACCGCTATTCAGATCCGGAACTTCGGGGCTATCTTTCCGGAAACGCAATGCTTAGGGAAATGCTGGCGGTCGAAGTTGCGTTAGTAAAGGCGCTACAAAAGGTAGGGATCTGTGATGACCCGACTGCTCGCGAGATCGAGGTTGCGTGTCAGCATATCACGCCCCAGGAGGTTTTGTTCGATGAGCAACGTATTCACCATGATGTGCGGGCGTTGGTGAATTGTATTCGTGAACGAGTGGGTGATTCGGCAAAGCCATTCGTTCACCTAACGGCAACATCCGCTGACATTAAGGATACTGCGTATATCTTACTGTTTCGACGAGCTCTTGATGACATCGTGATCCCTGATCTCAAGAAACTACTTACTATACTGATCGGACTATCTATTCGTGAGGCGGAAACAGTGCAGATTGGGAGAACGCACGGTCAGCATGCAATCCCCATTACGTTTGGGTTTGCGATCGCTGGTTACGTGAGTCGGTTGGGATCGGCCATATTGGCATTACAACGGGCAATAGACCAGCTGCCCGGCATGCTTTCTGGGGCAGTAGGCACCTATGCGGCTGCTTCATTGCTGCTACCCAAGCAACCGAGAACCATTGAGCGATACGCATTGGAGATACTTGAACTGCAGCCAGTTGAGCATTCAACGCAGATCATGCCGAGAGAACCTCTGGCGCGCTTGTTTTCAGAGCTCGTCGTTATCGCAGGTATTCTGGCAAATCTTGCTGATGATATGCGAAATCTTCAGCGTAGTGAAATCGCCGAAGTAGGGGAGCACTTTGAAAAAGGTCAGGTTGGGTCGTCTACTATGCCACAAAAGCAAAATCCTATAGTGGCGGAGAATATCAAAAGCTGCTGGAAGATTATACTAGGTCGCATGGTCACGGTTTACATGGATCAGATTAGTGAACACCAGCGCGATCTTACCAATTCAGCATCGGGCAGAACGTACCCAGAGATCATCGCGTATGTTGGATGGATGATTCGTCGCTCGACCGAATTGATGGGCAAACTTGGTGTCGACAAGGAGCGAATGCACGCTAATCTGGTGCTCGGCGGTGACTATCAAACTGCGGAAGCGTTGTATGTGATTCTCTCGCAGCTTGGTCACGCAAATGCACATGCAAAAGTAATGCAGCTTGTGTATTTAGCACGCGCAAACAAGTCAACGCTTCACGCAACAGTTGAAGTGGATCCTGAGATGCAGCCGTTTGTGGATCAGTTTTCTGATGTGCATCGAACGATCCTGCAACACCCCGAGCAGTACCTTGGTGAGGCGAAAAGGGGGACATTAGAAATTGCGGAGCGGTGGAAAGTTGAGTTTCAACTCTGAATCCTCTTAGAACGACAATGCATATGAAGGCATTGGTTACGGACCAATGCCTTCGCTGCTATATATAATGAACAATGATTAAGAACATTGACAATAATTTTAACCCTGCTAACATTAAAAATGTATGAAGAATAACCCTGCTAAAATTTGGACTCGCATATCAATTCCATGTACATCCACCGCGAATTAGAAAAAGAAATACAGCCATTCCTCAAACGCCGAGAGGCGCTTGCCATCGTAGGACCACGGCAAGCGGGGAAAACAACATTTCTGACTCATCTCGTCAAGTATTTTGAGAGCAAGCGCAAGCGGGTTCGTTTTTTTACGTTCGAAAATCGCACTGATGTGGAACTCTTTGAAAAAGATATTCATGACTTCAAACAACTTATCGAGCCGTACGACTGTGTCATCATTGATGAGTTTCAATACGCGAAAGAAGGTGGGCAAAATCTGAAATATCTCTATGATACGACAAATATCAAGTTCATCATTTCCGGATCATCTTCACTTGAGCTTACATTTCAGACGGGACGCTACATGGTCGGACGACTACTCACATTCAATCTTGGGCCGTTTTCATTTCGCGAATATCTTTCATATGTTGAACCGGAACTATTCCAGGCACTCACAAAAAAAATTAGCCACACAAAATTGTCGAGCTTCAAGATCGAACAGGGTTTTGGCGATGTGCTGCATGAACGTCTGACACACGCACTCGAAATATACTGCATATATGGGGGGTATCCCGCAGTTGTTTTGGCGAGAACAATGGCAGAAAAACAGAAGCTACTTGAAGGCATCATTAACACGTATCTGTTGAAGGAAATAAAAGGACTTCTACATCTGGCATCTGAACGGGGGTTACTTACTACTACGCGTTTACTTGCTGCACAGATTGGTAATTTAGTCAGCTACCAAGAATTGAGCGCCAGTTCATCGCTCTCATATCAGGAAGTGAAGCGGCACATTAGCATACTGGAGAAAACGTTCATTCTACGCATTGTTCGACCATTTTTCAAGAACAAGCGCACTGAAGTTGTCAAGAACCCCAAGACCTTCTTTCTCGATCTTGGGTTGCGTAACTTCTTACTATCTGATTTTCGTCCACTGCAGACACGGAACGATTTCGGCGCGATTATGGAAAATCATGCGTATAATGCGCTTTCCTCGCTCCATCCAGGAAGGGAGATTCGATTTTGGCGCACAAAAAGCAAAGCAGAAGTCGACTTTGTTATTGAAAAGGAGGGACGTCTCTATCCACTTGAAGTAAAATATAGCGGTCGTCCAAAGATTGGCAAAAGTCTATATAGTTTTATTAATAAATTCAACCCCGACAGCGCGTTTGTACTTACCAGGGACATCCAAGACAAACAAAAGATCGGGGAAACAACGGTGAGGTTTACGCCACTAAGCTATTTGTAGTAGTATTCATCCATGGAAAAACTACTTATCATTTTTTTATTCGCCCTGATTGCCGAGCTAATCGACGGCGGTATCGGCATGGGGTATGGGGTGAGCTTAACCACGCTACTACTCTCGATTGGTATCGGGACTGCGGTCGCGAGCGCGTCAGTTCACATGGCCGAAGTTTTTACCACGCTGTTTTCCGGCCTGTCTCATTTTAAACTCGGCAATTTCGACAAGAAAATTTTTGCCTTTCTAGCCATCCCTGGAGTCATTGGTGGTGTACTCGGGGCATACGGAGCGGTGAAATTTCAAGATGCGAGCTCGATTAGGCCAATCATTTCGGGCATTTTGCTGGTCTTGGGCACTTTGATCGTCGTAAAGTTTATTGAAAAGAAAGAGATGTTGGAGCACGAGTATGAACGTCCGCGGATACGGCACCTCGCACCGCTGGGGTTTGTCGCTGCATTTGTTGATGCATTGGGCGGGGGAGGGTGGGGGCCGATTACGACCCCGACGTTAATAATGAACAACGCGCACCCCAAACAAGTCATTGGATCGGTTAATTTCGCTGAATTTTTTGTAACACTGGCGATTTCCATTACATTCTTCCTTGCTTTGCCGAAGATTGATCTTGCGATTGTGGTCCCCATGATCATCGGGGGATTGATAGCGGCTCCAATTGCTGCGCGGATCACGAAGAAATTGCCGCACCGAACTGTGGGCATAATGGTGGGAGTGCTGATCATGCTATTGAGCCTGCGGACTCTTATAATGGCGATGATGCCTTGACAAGGCGATACACATGGACTAACATTAGTTTAATTATTTTCTTTACTATGCGCGTCATTAATACTCACTACGCAAAAACATACTTATCAAAAATCCTTGATGATGTTTCTCATGGTGCTGAATTCATCATTGGAAAAGCGGGGAAACCGATAGCGAAACTAGTTCCAATTCAGCAAATAGCATCTATAAGAACAGGCGGCCAGCTTAAGGGTAAAATATTTATCTCTGACGACTTTGATGAGTTACCGGATTCTTTCTCAAAGCATTTTATCCTCCATGACAAGCCGAAAATTAAACGGTAAAACGTCATCGGTAACCTTTATTTTTGTATGGCATACTTACTTGATACCCACGTATTGTTATGGTGGTTTCAGAAACCCGGGTCACTTTTACAGAAAGCCCAATCAGCAATTCAACAGCGATCCCAGGGCGTTTATGTGAGCAGTGTATCAACATGGGAGATACTAATTAAGCGGTCACTGGGGAAAATACGAGTGCCAAATCGACTCTTTTCCTTTATTAAATCTCAAGGATTCCTTGAACTGCCAATTACAATCGAGCATACGCTTGGATTAACTGAGCTTCCGTTGTACCACCAAGACCCCTTTGACCGGCTTTTAGTTGCACAAGCACAGGCGGAAAATTTGATATTGATTACGGCTGATACTCACATAATGGAGTATGACGTTCGTATTATTAAGGCAAAATGACAATGCACAACCAAACTTTAATCGTTTTTCATCGCGGTGGAGGAAAGTCACTAGACTACGCGCCTAACTGTTTGGTTACTTTTAAGTGGGCTGTCTCATTTGGTGCGAAAGCTGTCGAATATGATGTTGTCTATTGTAAGGAGAATGATGAAGGTTTCATGGTTGTTGTAGAGCCGCAACTAATAAAGGAGAACAACCTCAATATTAATAATTTGCAATGGAAGGATGTCGCAGCCTTAGATACCGGCAATACAGTTATGGGGCTTAGCAGGGTTGCAAAATTCAATACAGTTTTCGAGCTATTTCAGGGAGCTGGTATAAGTCAGCAAATACACATTAAGGGTGGTAGTCAGCGCACCGTAGCGACTCTAGTAGGGAATTTGCGCAGTACCGCGAACATCCTTGTTACTTCATTTGATTTAAATACTCTGGATAAGGTCCACGAGGCGAATAGGAAAGTTCCTATAGGATGGATTGTGAAACCAGATAATACAAGTGCGAGCGAGGGAGGCGAGGATCTCACAAAGCTTGTCAGTGCGCATCCGGAAGCCTTCGAAATGTATAACGAAGAAGAGATCCGAACAATAATTTTACGAGCAAAGCAACACAAAATAGACACGATCATTTTGTGTGGGCCGCGTGTGAGAGAAAAAAAGATAGTTACACGCATTCAGTCAGAAGGAATAAAGGTTGGCGCTTGGGGCGTCGGTTCAAATGTTGGCATCGGAAAGACACTCATTGCATCCGGTATTGATAGGTTTACTATCGATAATCCAGAAGAATTATTCCAAAATTTGTAGCGTATGCCAGTCAAAATCACCTATTTCGTCCACGGAACAACTACAGACAACGAACAAGAACTCACCACTGGCTGGGCGCCAGGGGAGTTGTCGGAGTTGGGGCGAAAACAGGCGATTGAATTAGGTACACTCGTTGCTGATACAGAGTTTGATGTCGTGTTTTGTTCTGATCTAAGGCGGGCAGTTGATTCCGCAGAGCTTGGATTTGGAGATACATATAAGATTATTCAGGATGCACGCCTACGCGAGTGCAATTATGGCGATTTAACAGGGAAACCATCCGATATTGTAAAAGGGGGCATGCTTCAGCGGATTAATGCGCCTTTTCCTAATGGTGAAAGCTATATAGACGTGGAACGGCGAATTGCTGAGTTTCTTGATCTCCTTAAACAGCAATACAAAGGGAAGCATCTAGCCATTGTTGCACATCAAGCTCCGCAACTAGCCCTTGAAGTATTACTCAAGGGCAAAACATGGGAACAGGCGATCAATGAGGACTGGCGGAAGACTGGATCATGGAGGCCGGGGTGGATCTATGATATTTTATGAATTCGAGAGGGACGTATATTTTTGCGATTCTTTTCTCTCGAATACGCCTTTTATTTTGAGGCATTTAGCGATTCGAGTAGACAGTTATATTGGTGATTATACGAGACTACATTATTTTTTTGTCAGTCAGCATAGTGTGACAAATATCAAGACATAACCCACATCTTCCACTTCTCCGGTATTATTAGGGCGGGGGAGTAGTTGGTTTTTTCGCGGCAGTTCAAGTAAAACGTGAAAACCTTGCTTTATTTGTAATTTTTTTGTACATTAAAGAAAAGTCCTTTATCGCATTATGATATATTATCCACGGAGAGGTGGTTGAGTGGACGAAAACGCAGCTCTCGAAAAGCTGTAGGGCGATTACGCTCTCGAGGGTTCGAATCCCTCCCTCTCCGCCAGTGATTTTATTCAGCAGACAAAGAGTTTTAGGCCACAGGGTTAAAGAGATTCGAATTATGAGAGAAAAAGCAATAATTCACATGGATTCCAAGTATCTTTTGGATCTCTACTCCAAGCTAGAAAGTATGGGGATTAAAATTTGGATTGACGGCGGCTGGGCGGTTGATGCTTTGCTTGGGAAACAAACTCGCCCTCACGAAGACTTAGATATTGCCATCGAGCGTAATAAGCTTTTGGAACTTAGGAGTTATTTGATAGCTCACGGCTACCGAGACGTCGAAAGAGAAAAAAATAAGATGTGGGACTTAGTAATGAACGATGGCAATGGGCATGAAATTGAAGTTCACACCTTTGATCTTGATGATAATGGCATGGTACTCAAGGAGGATTACTGGGACGGCTATTCTGTGGATTCACTCAATGGAGTCGGGTATATCGAAGGGTACAAAGTAAGATGCGTGAGCGTAGAACAACTTATTAAAACTCACCGGAACGACAGGCGAGAACTAAAGGAAAAGGACTATAAAGATATACGAGCGCTATGTGATAAATTCAAGATTGAATATCCGGAGGGATTACGCATATGAAGAATATAAATTTTCAATTATCTCAACATGGCTGAAATTGAAACGTTGCACCGAATAAAAACATGCATTTAGATAATAAAATTGTTGTAATAACGGGGGGTAGCCAAGGATTTGGCAAAGCGCTTGCTAGATTTTTTATTGAAGAAGGCTCTAAAGTCGTTATTAGCAGCAATGACAAAGAGGGTCTAAAAACGACTGCAAACGAACTTTTCGCTGATTGTTTCTTCGCAGACGTAACATCGAAAGAAGATGTAACGAAACTCGGCGAGTATGTTTTTCGGAAATACGGTGTAATTGATATATGGATTAATAATGCCGGGATCCAGGTCGCCCCAGGGCCGATGGAAAAAATTGACTCTCACGAATTGCATCGTTTATTCAGCATTAACTTCTTTGGATATTTCTATGGTTGCCAGGTTGCGCTTTCCTATATGAAACAGCAAGGCCATGGCTTAATTATTAACGTCAATTCCACTGCTGGCCTTGAAGGAAAGGCCGAAATCTCCGCATATTCTTCTTCGAAGTTTGCGATACGGGGTTTAACTGAATCAATACGTAAAGAAATAAAGGACTCGAATATTAAAATGTACGGAGTATTCCCAGGAGGCATGCAGACAGAGATATACAAAGATAAACATCCTGCCGATCTGAATGAATACATGGAAGTAGAGCCCGTTGCGAAAAAGGTAGTTGAAAATGTAAAAGCAGCGAGACCAAAAATAGATTTAATTATCAGAAGACCTATTAGTTAAAAGAACTAAAATCCACTTGCCCGTTCCTTTACTTATGCCTTAAGCACTGGTATGGTTAAGGGGTTATTCATATTATATTTATGCCCAAGAACCCCGCCATCAATCAATCGAAAACTCAATCACTCGTTACCCCACCTCCGGTGGTGGTTATTTTAGGGCATATTGATCATGGGAAAAGCACGCTGTTGCACAAAATTCGCGAGGCAAAGGCGCCCAAGGAAGCAGGAGATATTACGCAGCACATCGGGGCGTATCAGGCGCTGGTGAGCCAAAAGACAGGAAAAAAAGGCCAGAAAGCGAATCAGCTGATTACGTTTATTGATACACCTGGGCATAAGGCTTTCGACACCGTGCGTACCCACGGAACAAGCATTGCCGACGTGGCAATTGTGGTCGTTGCAGCAGACGAAGGCGTAGAGGCGCAGACCAAAGAGGTATTGGCATTGGTGCAAGCTGCAAAGTTGCCATATATTATCGCAGTCAACAAGATTGATAAGCCCGGGGCGAATGTGCAAAAAATTAAGCAGGATCTCGGACAATTCAACGTATATATCGAGGAATGGGGCGGAGAAGTGCCGCTTGTAGAAGTATCAGCGCTCAAAGGCACGGGGATTGATCAGTTACTTGAAATGATTTTGCTTGTGTATGCAATGCAGGAACGCACGGTTCGTGTCGACGGGCATGCACAAGGTGTTGTGTTAACCGCAGGCATAGATCCAAAATCAGGACGTTATGCGACGCTGTTAGTCGAAGAGGGGACGCTCAATATCCGCGATACTATCTATATCAAACGCAATGAAAACAGGATCCGCATTATGACTGATGCAACAGGCGCTCCGATCACACAGGCCGGCCCTTCGACGCCGGTTTTTATTCGTGGAATTAAAGAGATTCCATCGCCCGGGGACCGATTTTCAACTGACAAAACAGCCACAACAACCGTAACAGCAGCAATAGCAACAGATGCAGCGGCAGTTAGCGCAGAACAATCAGCAGTCGTAGGCCCGGCCCGCGACCCATTTGCAAAAGAAACCCATAAATTCGTTGTTATCATTAAGGCAGATGGTCAAAGTTCGCTTGATGCAATCAAAAAAAGCCTCGACGAAATTAAGATTCAGGACTTTAAGATCATCCATCTGGGTATTGGCAATATTACAAAAAGCGACGTAGAGCTCGCCATGGTGAGAGGCGCGCTTATTTTCGGTTTTGACGTGGTGATTGATCCGCAAGCAGCGGGGATGATCAAGCAGCGGTTGATTTTTGTAAAAACATTTACTATTATTTATGATTTGATTGATGCGGTAACCAAGGTGGTACGAGAAGGCCTTGTTGCAAAGATAATCCGAGAAGACGTGGGGCGGCTACGCGTGTTGAAAGTGTTTATGCAAAAGCGCGGGTCCATGATTGTGGGCGGCAAAGTAGAGGAGGGGAAGATATCGAAAGGCGCGAAGGTTGAAGTAGTGCGAAAAGGTCCAGCGAGCGGCGCTGACGCAGCAGAAGGCGCTACAGGGCAAGTCGTAGTCGGTACCGGTATTATAAAAGAGCTCCAACAAGGCAAGGCAGAAGTCAAAGAAGTCGGGAAGGGCTTTGAGTGCGGTATTACATTCCAAGGAGAACCCATAATCCAAGAAAACGACGTCCTACGGGCCTATGTCGAACGTTCCGAGCTACCTGAGCTTTGAACCGACGGCTCAACCGAGTCACCGGAAAGAGCGGGTAGCACATGCAGTCAAAGAGGCACTTGTCACCATTCTTCAGAAAGAGAGCGTCCTTGAGAGCGCTGCAATGATGACGATTACGAAAGTTGTCGTGTCGGACGACTACCAATGGGCTGATATGTGGGTGAGCGTGTATCCATTTTCTCATACAGACGAAGTTATAGAGGAGTTGCAGTCGCAAATAATGTTTCTGCAAAAGGAATTAAACAAAAAAGTGCCGATGAGGCATACGCCAAAGCTGCGTTTTCACGCAGATACCACGAGCCATGACAAAGAAGCAGCTAGCAAAAAAATCGCAGAGCTCATCGAAGGTGACGAGTCAGCATAGCCCCGAGAAAGTCCTCGAGCTCGCGCTATGGAACAAAATTTCCAACGCGCAGCATATTGTTATTGTATCGCACAAAGACCCTGACGGTGATGCCATCGCAGGGATTTTAGCGTTATGGCATATGTTGCAGCAGGCGAGCGCAGCGGGGGAGATTGTTGCAAAGCGTGAGGTCATACATATGTTCAACCCAGGTCCCAAGCCAGTGGCATTTCAGTTTTTACCCGGATTTGAGGAGATCGAGTTCGACGCAGGCGAGATTGATTGGTCCCCAAAGGGGTTGGTTGTCGTGGGAATGGATTATGCGTCGTGGTCGCGAACGGGGCTTGCGGATCATGTGGCAGCGCAATCCCTCACCGACGCGTATATCGTTACCATTGACCACCACCCGCCGCGGCAGGAGCAGCGCGGAGCTGTTGTTCTGGTGAATCCGGATGCGTCGAGTTGCTGCGAAATGCTTTTTTACACGGTCCCGATCTGGAATAAAGAGGTTGCTACGCCAGGCATCGAGATAACGCGCGATATTGCAACGTGCCTCATGACTGGCATCATTACTGATACCGGCGGATTTAAGCACGCAAATACGTCCCAGCGTACTCTGAAGGCCGCCGAAGCATTATTGCTACAGGGAGCACCTATGCACCAGTTGATGACCCTATTTACCTCAATTCCACGCGAAGCAATCGGTATCTGGCAGTGGGCTATCGGGGCGATTCAGTTTGATGAGGCGGGTCAGTTCGCGTATTGCCTGATACCGCACGCAGTGCTCAAGCAATTTCAATCTGACAGCGAAGCGCTGGGTGGGTTATCGAATGTGATTGCAACGATCCCAGAAGCGCGCTTTGGGTTGTTGTTGCGAGAGGAGGGGACAGAACAGACAGCAGCAGGCACCATCAGCGGCAGCTTGCGCTCAACCACTGAACATAATTATGACTGTTCAGCATTGGCGCAGAAGCTGGGTGGTGGCGGGCATCGGCTCGCCGCAGGGTTCACCGGGGAAGGTACACTCGAGCAAGTCCTTGAAAAAGTGAGGGAATTGGCGTAGCATTGTGAATGAGAGCCTTGTTCTACGAGTGCGCGTGTAGCTCAGCTGGTTAGAGCGCGGACCTTATAAGTCCGTGGCCGATGGTTCGAGTCCATCCACGCGCAGGGGAGTTGTTTGAAAAAAGAGATAAGATACAGAAGCATTTCGGGCGGTTAGCTCAGCTGGTTAGAGCGCTACATTGACATTGTAGAGGTCACAGGTTCGAGTCCTGTACCGCCCAAATATATGAAAAACAAGGCAAACACAATTTTTCCTGGAGCCATCATTCTTCTTGTCGCTATTTTTTCGGTGGTTGCCTTTTTTATTGATCAGGGTAGCAGTAGGAACATTTTGAATCCAAACGAAGACGTAGTTTCCAGCGAAGACGTTCCGATTAGTAATAACCCAGTGTCGGAGTCTCCCGAATATCGACTCTATCATAATGAAGAAATAAGGCTTGAATTTGAATATCCTGAGAACTGGCTTATTGAAAGCCACAACCTTGATGAGCGCGGATTATACGGAGACATTGTTTCATTATCTACCTCTAACACCAAAGAATTAGTTGCACGAGAGGAATTAATACCAAGTTATGCTGAGAATTTTGTAGTGAGTTGGTGGTCCAGTATCAACAATGATTATGCGCAGGGCGGAAGCGTGCTCGAGAGTGCAACGCTAAACGAATATATCTCATCACTCTCCGCAATGAAGAAAAAGATTGGTGAGATCAACGTTGATGGACGCATTGCATATGAGGTGTTGAGCGGCGGCTTTGGTCAAAACTACGCGATTATGCTCGGAGGAACAAGAGAGAGCCCGGGGGTTTGGGAGTTTGCTTTTCCTCGAACCTGGGACAAAGAACAATTAACCGATGAGGATAGGCGAATTATTTCAACTATTCGCTTTATTGAATTGTAGCATCAAGCCATTGAGTCAACCTATGACCATCATCTACGATTCTCCCGACATGGTTGCGGTTAATAAGCCCGCTGGTATTATCACGCACCCAGTCGACGCTACAGATACACAGCTAAGCATCGCAGGCTGGTTCCGCGAACACTATCCGGCGAGCGCGGGAGTAGGGGATGAACCTACGATACGGCCGGGTATTATGCATCGGCTCGATAAAACAACGTCTGGGGTATTACTATTGGCGAAAACCCAGCAGGCATTCGATGCTCTCAAGGCCCAATTCAAAAATCGTACGATCTCAAAGGAGTATCGCGCATTAGTACACGGGATTATACACGAAAATCAGGGGACTATTGAAAAACATATTACTCGATCACGACGTGCTGCGTTTAAGATGCGCGTTGGCGATGAGAGCGAGGGACGACCCGCGGTGACGATGTATGCAGTGTTGCAGCGGTTTATGCAGAACGACGACAATGGCGAGGCAAAGGACGCGAGCGAAGGCGCTACATACCTATCAGTATTTCCCAAAACAGGCCGCACCCACCAAATCCGCGTACACCTCCAAGCGATCCACCACCCCATTATTGGCGATCAAAAATATGGATTCAAGCGAATGGATCATCATGGGCTCGAGCGACTGTTCCTCCATGCGTATGCGGTGGAATGCCTTAGTCCAACAGGGGTTCGACTGCGCCTCGAAGCTGAATTGCCACCAGACCTACAAAGAGTTTTGGATTCATTGGCGGCGAAGAATGTGTAGTTATAAGCACAAGATTTTTTGACCATAGTAGAAAAATCTTGCAAACTTTTTTGACTATGGTAGAAAATATCGGAATCGATGAACACAAATCCTTGATTTTTCTCCATGGGTACGGTATGTTGTAGCATACATTGAATACATGCGATTATGACCCAGCAACTTATTCGAACAATTACAACAGCACACCGACGCACAAAGCTCCCAAAGCTCGCTATTGGCGACGTGGTGAAAGTTATGCAGAAGGTGAAAGAAGGCGACAAGGAGCGTTTGCAGCCGCTTGAAGGCACCATTATTTCCATGAAACACGGGGTTGGCACCGAAGGCATGATTACGATCCGCGCGAAATATGGCAATTATTACATGGAACGAACATTTCCGTTGCATTCACCGAAGATTTCGAGCATCAAGGTTTTGCGACATTCAAAAGTTCGCCGAGCTAAGCTCTATTATGTACGTCAGCAAACAGGGAAGAAATCCTCGATGCGCCGGATCAACCTTTCAGATACAGAGACAGCAGCGGAGGTAGTACAGCAGGAGGTGGAGGCAGTCGCATTGCCTAAAGAAGCAGCTCCCGCAGTAGTGGAAGCAGCAGACGTTGTTCAGGCGAAGCCAGAAGCTCCAGTTGAAGCTAAAGAGGAAACCAGGACAGGGCCGACTTCAGAAGTAAAAGTTTAAGGCGGATCAACAAAATACATAAGCCCAGATGGCGGAATTGGCATACGCAGCAGGTTGAGGGCCTGTGCCTCACGGCGTGTGGGTTCGAGTCCCACTCTGGGCAGAGAGCGTCGCGATATGGCAGGGAGGCGGGCAGGTTTTTGGGCGCGTGGGCACTTAGCTCAGCTGGCTAGAGCATCTCGTTTACATCGAGGGGGTCGGGGGTTCGAGTCCCTCAGTGCCCATAAGGGTTCGAGAGGGGAATTAAATCGCAGCACGACGATTGTGGTCAAATGGCACATTGTATTTTTCATAACGCCGCGGTAGCTCAGTGGTAGAGCAGAGGCCTGGATTCTTCGGGCCATTTCGCAGTAATGCGTTACAAAAAACTGGGTGAACTCGGGGAAACCCTTCATTGCAGGTTGCAAAGGGCAATCCCGAGCCAAGCCGCATACCTTGCATGCTATGGAAACGTGTGCGGAAGGTGTAGAGACTATCCCGTAAGGGAGTACTGCCTCGATTGTATGAGGCGGGAAGCGCCCAGCTCCTACTGATAATTCGTCAGCAGGATGATGATATAGTCCAACCTCTAGCGAAAGCTAGAGACCAACAAGGAAGAGCCTTGTGTCGTCAGTTCGATTCTGACTCGCGGCATAGTAAAAGTTGAACATTGACAAACGAACAGCTGTGATATAATATAAATATATTATACAGTGGTTCAATAATATGAGTTATTATGAGGAATGATAAGCATATTGCAGAGAGGTTGCGCCGAAAAGGTTTAAGCTATAGCAAAATAGCCAAGGAATTAGGCATTGCAAAAAGTACCCTTTCTGATTGGTTTTCGAGGACAACTTGGTCGCGCGACATTAAAGCGGATTTAACTGGGCGAGCTAATTACATTAGCCGAAAGCGTTTACGACTGATCAATAAGGCGCGCTGTGAACGTTTTGAGGCGATTAGAGAAAGTAATAGACAGCAAGCCGAAAAAGAATTTCCGATGTTGTTGGAAAATCCGCTTTTTGTAGCCGGGATTAATTTGTACTGGGGGGAGGGGGACAGTAAGGCAGAGAATGCTGTTGTGCGTCTAGCAAACACGAATCCTGAAATGATACGAATTTTCTCACGATTCTTGAGGGAAGTGTGTGAAGTACCTCCGGAAAAATTTCGGGCAAGTTTAGTTCTATATCCCGACCTAAAAGATGAAGTGTGTAAGAAATTTTGGAGCAAAGCAAGTGGCGTTCCCCTTGAACAATTTCATAAAACACAATATATTCAAGGGAAACATCCTACAAAGCGACTATCTCATGGGATTTGTTCAGTAATTGTCGGTGGCAGGGGTTTTAAAGAAAAGGTGTTGCAATGGATTAAGTTATTTTATACCACCTATTAGTCATATGCGGGCGTCGTATAACGGTTATTATATCTGCTTGCCAAGCAGAAAATGGCGGTTCGATTCCGCTCGCCCGCTAAGACAGACTTTTTCAAACCTTATGAAACACCATCAAGTTGCTGAACGTGTTACCGATGCCTATCTGTCGTCGAAAGACGATCTCGCCCATTGGATGCTGAAAGAGCATGTGCAAGTTGTGGCTGCGAACGCGGAAGAATTATCGAAAAAGTATGGCGCTAATGAAGATTTAGCTGTCGCGGGGGCGTGGCTCCATGATCTTGGTGATGCTTTTGTGCGGAGACATGCGAGCGATCACGAAGCAATTTCGGTTCGAGAAGCTTGCAAAATATTGAAAGATTCCGGATATTCATCGGAGGAAATTAGAGAGGTTACAGAGGTGATTATCGCTCTCCATTCTTGCAAGGAAGGCAATTTGCCCCAAACTCCTGAAGGAAAAGTGCTTGCTACCGCTGATGCCTTTGCGCACCTTTCTACTGATTTTTATCTTCAGTTTGCATGGAAACATATGCCCGAGGGCAAGTCGTATGAAGAATTTATTGCGTGGGTAGGTGCAAAAATTGAGCGAGATTTTCACAATAAGATTTTTTTTGACGATGTAAGGGACGAAATGAGGGAGAGGTATAAGGCGTTAAAGATTGTATTTACTCGGAACAACATATGAAACCCGGCATTGATCATATTGGTGTCGCTGTATGCGCACTCATCCTTAATGAAAACAAGGAAATTTTTCTTGCGAAGCGAAGTCAAAATTGTCGCAATGGAAAGGGATATTGGGAGGCGCCTGGAGGAAAGGTTGAATTTGGCGAGCGGCTAGCTGATGCAATCAAGAGGGAAATATACGAAGAACATGGGGTTGAGATAGAAATTTTGAAGCAGTTTCCTGCAATGGATCATATAGTGCCGGAGGAGCAGCAGCATTGGGTTACGACTGCGTTTGTTGTGGGCATCGAAGGGGAACAGGCGCCGAAAATAATGGAGTCTGATAAGTGTGATGCCGTAGGTTTTTTTGCCCTCGATAACTTACCGCAGCCACTTGCCTCAATTACAAAAATTGACATCGATTATTTCATAAAACAGAGATCCCTCCAGGACTAACAAGACCAGCCATTGACTTTTTTCACCAATCTGCTATACTGGCAACATCGTAGGAAATCCCTCATCGGGATTTTTTATTTCGCTCTCCAGAGGAGGGAGGAGGCGTCGCGACGTTCACACTTAGATGACTTCTATGAGAAAATTAGCACCATGGCTGCTCATATCGTTGATATATACGTTTGCATTTCCGCAGCATTCATTGGCGGCGGAGATCAGTAACCCTGAACAAGTGCTGATATTTCCGTACGATGAGGAGTTGGTACAGGCATATCAAAATATGGAGAGTCGGCGAGATCGATTTATGACAGTGTTTATCACCGCATATTCTTCGACTCCGGATCAGACCGATTCGTCGCCGTTTATAACCGCAGCAGGTACACGCGTTCGTCCAGGCATAGTAGCAGCAAATTTTTTGCCCTTTGGCGCACGGATTCGTATACCGAAATTGTTTGGTGAGCGCATCTTCATAGTTGAAGACCGCATGGCAGAACGACACGATGATCGAGTAGATGTCTGGTTTCCAACACGAGGGCAGGCACTGGCGTTTGGTGCAGCGTATAGCACCATTGAAATTGTCGACTAGTCGCTAAATATTAACACGCGGTGCTTCTCGGTTCGTACGAGGAACCAAGGAGATAGAAGCACTCCACAACAGAGCCCTTTTGTACTAGAGAGCAGAGGGGTTTTGTTGTATTTTGGTGAGATCACCATGCAGGCACACCGGATCCATGGCCTCAATTTCGTCCATGTAGGGGAGTCCTGATGGCATACCGTTTAGGAAGAATATTTTTTTATGGTTCACATATGCCTGCCCCATTTCCATGAGCACGTTGCCGCCGATGTAGTTGTCTATATCAGGAACGCGCTTTTTTGCATTTACGATAAGAATGGCCTCGCTCGAAACGATACCCTTATAATGCTCGTGGAAATAGTTATTTTCTCGCTTTATAGCCGCTCGCTCACCCTTTTTCCAGCGACTGACTATATCTTGCCGGTCTCCTCGTACAAAAGCCTCGTAATGCGGATGAATGGTGGCATTGTGGCCGAGCTCGCACAGCTGGTTTTTTGTCGCAACCATTTCTTTCATAAAGCTTGAGCTGCCGAGGACGTAGATGGTCATTGGAGATTTATTGAGTCACGCTTCAAACTCGCCAGTTTTTTTGTTTTTGTACACGTTGTTCCATGGGAAAATTTTTCCATTCATTGTAACATATACACCATGGGGAAGCGTTTGCGCAAATGCGAGTGCAGCACCCAAGTTGAATAATCCATCAGAACTTCCAAATTTATATGGAACCATCGCCCCAGTTAAAACAATCGTCTTATTCTTGATAGAGCCTGCTAGAATCTTGGCGGTATCCGCCATGGTATCTGTTCCGTGGGTGATCACAATTTTATCCAAGGGTTCTTTTTTGCAATTGTCTAGAATAATTGCTCTGTCGGCAGCTGTCATATCCAAGCTGTCAATCATCATAAGCGTTCGGATATCGACATCGAGCCTAGATCGTCCGAGATGAAGCATTTCCGGCAGATGAGTGTCTTTAAAAAATAACTCGCCAGTCAGTTCATTATATTCTTTGTCGAACGTTCCACCGGTGACAAATATTTTGAGTTTCATTTTGGGCTGTTATATGATCGCCGGCTTGCCGCTTCCTGTTCCATCGCTATGGCGAAATCTCGCTCTTCAATAATTTTTGCCAAGAGTACCTGTTTTTCTGCCTCATTAAAGGCTGAATTGAGTTGGTGCTCTAATACTAACATTCGTTCTCGCGCAGCGCGGACCATTTCCTCATATTTTTGGGCGTACATCTCATTGATTTGCATCTCCATCTTTTCGCCATTGCCAGCTTTATCATATAAACCTTCCCAATATTTTCTGGCTTGTTCTGCATCAATAGTTGCATTTGGATTTGCTTTAATCATGTCTTTAATCTTCCCCAGGATCGTCTGTTCTTTCAGTTCATATGCCCTTATTTCTTCCGGACTTATTTCGTCAATCATTAAGGCGCGACCCGGGTCTCCTTCTGGAGCAGTAAAACCGCGAATTCTAACTTTTTTGCCTGCAACGTCTATAATGTCTCCGGTTCCAATACCCATTATTTGTTCGGTGACAGTTTCCTGCCCTGCTTCAACTTTATCCTCCTGACCTAGTGGGGCGCCTTCAAGATTGGCCATGACGATTGTTGTTAGAGTTAATTATTAAAAAGTTATCAGCTATTAGTTTTGGTGCCCGGAGAGGGAGTCGAACCCTCATGCCTTTCGGCACAACATTTTAAGTGTTGCGCGTAAACCATTCCGCCATCCGGGCGAGCTGCCGAGAGATGGGTACGGATAATCTCAAATAACAAATTTGCAACTACTACGCTGCGACTTTCTAGAGGCCCCGGGCGGAATTGAACCGCCGTAAAGGGTTTTGCAGACCCTTGTCTAAGCCACTCGACCACGGAGCCATAAGCCTACTATACCGTGCAAAATCGTCAGAATCAAGGTTATGCATGTGGCCTTATATAGGTTGTAGTTCAAGCTCCAGCTGGCTGCGGCGTTGGCATGCCAACCAATTTCTCGAAATCAGCTCGTTCAAGGTTTTCTTTTTTGATGAGTTCTGATGCTACTTTTTCGAGTAACCGGCGCTTTTTCTTAAGTATATCTTGTGCTGTTTTGAGTGCTTTTTTAATTGCGGAAGAAACCTCGCTGTCTATAAGTGCTGCGGTGTGTTCCGAATAAATGCGGCGCTCGGTCAATTCACGTCCCAAGAAAACTTTTTCGTGCGCTTCATCGTACGCAACAGGGCCGATTTTGTCACTCATGCCATAGCGAGTCACAATGCTGCGAGCTAAGTCAGCAGCGCGTTTCAGATCGCTGGAAGCGCCAGTCGTTACCTCGCTGAATACGAGTAATTCCGCGGCATAACCGCCCAATAATGTGGCTAGTTCATCGAGGAACTGACTGCGAGTATGATAGTGTCGCTCTTCCTCCGGAAGCTTTAGTGTAAAGCCCCCTGCGCTTCCACGCGCTACAATAGAGACTTTACGTATCGGATCGGTGTTGGGGAGTATGTGTGCCACAAGTGCGTGTCCAGCTTCATGATAGGCGGCAATGCGCTTTTCTTTTGCTGAATAAATGCGGCTTTTTTTCTCTGAACCGAGTAATACTTTTTCGAGCGCTTCGTACAAATCTCCGTCGTGAATGGTTTTTTTGTTATCTACCGCAGCGCGTATCGCTGCTTCGTTGAGCAGGTTTTCGAGGTCAGCGCCCGAGAATCCAACGGTGCGTTCTGCGAGTTCACGCAGCTTTACATCCTTTGATAGCGGCTTATTCGTTGCGTGAATTTTCAAAATTTCGAAACGCTCATTGATATCTGGCATGTCGAGCATGACAGTTCGGTCGAAGCGACCGGGGCGTAATAACGCGGGGTCGAGCACGTCTGGACGGTTGGTTGCAGCCAGCACAATAAGCCCGGTATCGCGTTCAAATCCATCCATCTCTGAAAGAATTTGGTTCAGCGTTTGTTCGCGCTCGTCATGTCCGCCGCCTAAGCCGGTACCACGCATCCGGCCGACCGCGTCGATTTCATCAATAAAGATAAGGGCTGGGGCATGTTTTTTCGCTGTTTGGAATAAATCGCGAACGCGTGAGGCGCCTACACCAACGAACAGCTCGACGAATTCACTGCCTGATGCATGAAAGAAAGGTACATTTGCTTCACCAGCAACTGCTCGGGCGAGCGTTGTTTTGCCAGTTCCCGGGTTTCCGATGAGTAACACGCCTCGCGGAATCTTTGCTCCCATATCCAAATACTTTTTCGGATTTTTGAGAAAATCTACAATTTCCTTGAGTTCCTCTTTTGATTCTTTAAGTCCGGCTACGTCAGCGAATGTGGCTTTTTTCTTGCCTCGGAAATCAGCAACCCGTGCATTACTTTTACCGAATCGCATAGCTGACATTTGTCCGCGCTGTGCTTGTCGCATCATATACCAAATGAAACCGCCAATAATGAGCAGTGGCAACAACGTAGAAATGAGCGTGCCAAGCAGCAATGAATTGGTTGATTCTGACTCGAATGTGACCTCGATTCCTTCCAACACCGAAGGTTCCAATCCATATGTATTCAGTAATTCAAATACGCTTGCCCCGCGTTCTTTATTCGTAACAACAACAGTATTATCAGTCTTTGTAACCTCGATGATCTCATCCCGCACTACGAGCGACTTTACCTGCTTGTCGCGAAGTTCTTGCGCGAATGTCGAAAAATTAATTTTATCAGTTGGACGCGTGTGGGTGGGGTCATTCACTACGGTGAAAAGCCCTGCAATAATGACAATTGACAGCAATGCAAGCAAAAAATTCCGGATAAGATTACTCATGCTTTGCTTCGGCGGACTGTTTTTCTGGTTTTGTCGGTTGTTCTGCTGCGTCATGCTTTATTTCTTTCTTAACCTCTTTTGTAATTTTTTTGTCGCCCATGTCATCTGCGCTAAGTAGTTTTAAGCTCATGCGATGTTCCTCGGGCTTCATGGATGTGATTTTGAACATGTATTCCTCGCCAACCTTGATTGCTTTTTCCATGGCATCACTAGTACCGAACTGTGATATATGCGCCAATCCGTGAATATCCTTATCGAGATACACGAAGGCGCCGAATGGATTGAGTTTCGCCACCTTGCCTTTGTACGTCGAACCAACCTTATATTTCTCTATCACCTGTTCCCATGGGTTTGACTGGAGTGACTTGATTGAAAGTGAAACCTGCGTACCTTGGATATCGATGATCTTCGCTTCCACCTGCTGGCCGATCGAGAAGAATTCTCGTGGATCCTCGATGAGTTTCCAGCCGAGTTGTGAGATATGGACCAATCCTTCTAAACTGTCGTCAAATTTTACGAATACACCGAAATCAACAACGCCGCTCACTATACCCTTAATGATCGTACCCGTTTTATACACGTCCAACGCCTTCTTCACTTCTTTCGCCTCAACTGCCTTTTCTGACAAGATGAGCTTGCGGTCTTCAGGGTCTAGGTCGAGCACTTTCACCTTCAATAATTGTCCTTCGAGTTTTTTGAGTTTTTGTAAGATAACATTTTCGTCGCCATCTTCAACGCGGGGGTAATTTTCTTGACCGAGCTGTGAAGCGGGGAGGAAGCCAGGAATACCTTCAACGAGCATCATGAGACCGCCCTTGTTTGCGCTGGTAACCTTGCCGTCAACTGTTTCCTGGTCCGAATAATATTGCTCAAGGCGACTCCATGCTTCCTTGGTGCCGATGTCTTTAATTGATAGCTCAATAAAGCCGTCTTCGTTTTCGGTGCCAATGATCTTGGCAGTCAGCATGTCGCCAACTTTAATATGTTTTACGTCAGTTTGCGTTGTCTGTAGCTCGCTTTTGTAAATGACGCCAGTGCCAAAGGGGCTTAAGTCTAAATAAATGATGCTCTGACCCTTTTGGATAACACGGCCCTCAATATCAGCGCCAATCTGGAGATCCTTATGCTTTCCATCGGTAGTTTCTTTGAGGAGAGAGCCCATGCTGATAGCGTTGCTTGATGAGGCTGTGCTTTCAGGTGGCGTTTCTATTGTTTTTTTAACCTTTTTCACTACTTTTTTCTTCGCTATTACCATAGGATTGTTATGAATTATGGGCGTTCGTCCGTTCAAGAACGATTCCCGCACAACTCACAATAAAGTTATGAATTATTTGGTCCTGAGTTTCGGCCTCTGACCTTGTCTAGACAACAAGATTGTTTTATTATACGGCTTTATTGCGCGGAGTCAATGGCTTTGTCATGGCGCATAATATTTACACCATGGCAGGGGAGTAGTATAATGCAACTACTATGGCATCAGAACAAGGGACGCACACATCAACGACCACGGGGATAACCCAGACACGGCAGTTGCTGCAGGACTATCTTGGCTATCTTGAAATTGAGAAACAGCGTTCGATTCGGACAACTGAAAGTTATCAGCGCTACCTCGAGCGATTTATGCGCTGGGCAGAGCAGGAAATCCAGCTATCTCGAGTCGAACAGCTTACCGAAGACCTGATCAGAAAATACCGCATCTGGTTACACCACCGCGTGGATGGAAAAACCGGCGAGGCGCTGACGAAAAAAACGCAGAACTACCACATCATCCCCATTCGGAGTTTCTTGGGATACCTTACGAATCGAGGATTTAACGTGGTATCTCCCTCGCGTATCGAGCTAGGCAAACAAGAAGATCGTCATATAGACTTCCTTGAACCCGACGAGCTCGATCAATTATTAAATGCTCCAGACACAAAAAAGTTGCATGGAAAACGAGACAAGGCAATACTCGAGTTGTTATTCAGCACCGGATTACGTGTTTCAGAGCTCACGGCGTTAAATCGGGACAGCGTACGTATGGATGCGGGGGAGTTTTCAATCCGGGGAAAGCGCAGCAAGATCCGCATTGTCTTCCTCTCGGAACGAGCCAAGGCAGCGCTCATCGAATGGATGAATGCGCGGACTGATATCGATGAGGCATTATTCGTGCGACTCGTAAAAACCAAAAGCACGGATGCAAAAGGTCAGATCAACTTGCGCCTCACGCCCCGCAGCGTGCAGCGAATCGTCAATGCATTTGCCCAAAGTGTGGGCATTATGAAAAATGTTACCCCGCATGTATTGCGTCATTCATATGCAACTGATATGCTTGCCGCAGGCGCTGATTTGCGTAGCGTGCAGGAACTTCTCGGGCACACCAATATTTCCACTACACAAATTTACACCCACGTCACCAACCCGCGGCTCAAAGAGATTTACGAGAAGTTTCATGGGAAGAGTGGGCAGGGTGAGAACAAGCAAGAGGAGAGCGGTGCTCAAAGTGAGAGCAATACATGAGGTAACATATAAACGCCTCCGTGGTGAAATGGACATCACGCGACGCTTCGGACGTCGTATTAGGGGTTCGAATCCCTTCGGAGGTAAAGTATTCGCGGATTTTTACATATTTTAATGGACTTTTTTGCGTTTTTTTGCTAGGGTGCTTTAGGTGGTCTGATTCAAATGCGAATTTAGGTTTCTGGGAGATCTTGGAGAGGGCAACGAAATAATCTAAAACTAGCAAGAAAGGAGTCACCAAATGGCATTCCTAAGATATGCCCTCGGAATGGGGTTTCGTTATAGGGAACGGAATGATAGAGATCCTCCTTGTTGTTACATGCCTCAATGCACCGAGTCGGACCTGCCTTACTATGTTTCGTTTTGGGAGAACAAAGAGAGTCTCTATTCGGAAAAACCAGCACTTGCTGCAATTCATTCATGTGAAGTACATTTCAGCGGACTTCATCCTCTGGTGAAGGAGGTATTGGAGCCACTAGGTTTTGAGTCGATGAAATTATCAGCAGGCGCTCAACTGAGAACGGAAGCAACGTTCGAACCAAGAAGCGCAATACGGAACTTCGATCCAGTGAAACGGTTTATTGATCAATTACCATTTGTCGTAGTGGACAAGGACATGGGTACGTTGAGCGGGGTGGTTAAACGGATGGTTAACGAGCGAAATGAGTTTGAAGAGCTCGAAGAACCCATAGCGGATGTAGTGCTTCAAGTTCTAACGAATGATACGATTAGGGTAATCAAAATGACCCTACGATCATTGGGATTGTGACTTTAAGATGAGGGGGGAGGAGAGCATCGCAGTTTTTGTTGTCAATAAACCTGCAAAAGGAGCTGAGAGGATATGAGTACAGTTACATTGGTTAGAAAGGTCT
>Ga0154956_135_pt1 | contig 23519 bp, 24 predicted proteins | sample RifCSPhighO2_01_FD_105924 | JGI IMG/M metagenome (GOLD analysis project Ga0154956, IMG submission 105924) | Parcubacteria group bacterium RIFCSPHIGHO2_01_FULL_47_10b | reverse complement strand
AGATTTACAAAATTGGGAATCCTGCAGAGAAAGGTACCGATGAATATTTAGTTGGGACTTCAGAACAGGCGATTGTCTCATACCATGACAGCGATATTTTGAAGGAGAGTGAATTACCGAAAAAATATTTAGGCCACTCGGTATGTTTTCGCCGTGAAGCAGGATCGCATGGCAAGGATGTGCGCGGCATTAAACGCGTGCATCAGTTTGAAAAATTGGAAATGATATATTTTACAACGCCTGAAACGAGCCAAGACTGCATGAAAGAAATTTTGGCAATCGAAGAAGAAATTTTGCAAGATCTTGAATTGCCGTACCATGTTCTTGAGATGTGTAGCGGCGACGTAGGAATGCCGACGTACCGTAAATGGGACGTAGAAGTGTGGCTCTCGAGCCAGCAAACGTACATGGAAGTCATGAGTAACTCTGACTTACACGAGTATCACGCGCGTCGCTTGAACATTCGATATCGACCCATAGGCGGCGGAGATACCCGTTATGTGCATACGTTGAGCTCGACTGCGCTAACGAACACACGTCCATTAGCAGCTATCCTCGATAACTTCCAGCAAGCAGATGGATCGGTACGCGTACCAAAAATATTGCAGCCGTATGTCGGTACTGATGTGATCCGTACAAAGCGCGCATAACGCATAACTGATTTTCCATTATTCGTATGATTCGAGAGGAGATACATGCATGGTTTTTGCGCGGCGTGACGTCGATCACTGGTGACGAATCTGTGATCGTGACGATTGAGCACCCGAAAGATCCGACACATGGCGATTATGCGTCCGCCATTGCCTTGGCACTGGGCAAAAAACAGAAGCGGCCACCCATGGAAGTCGTACAGGAGATTGTGCAAAAGTTAGAGAAAAGTCCGCTTGTCGAACGAGTCGAGGTTGTTCCTCCAGGCTTTATCAATATCCATCTATCAGTAATTGCGCTTGTCCGAGGAATATCCGAGATACATCAGGCGTACCAGACGAGCAATGTCGCCACAACCGATCCAAAGGCACCACTTATTGTCATTGAATTCACCGACCCGAATCCATTCAAAGTGTTTCATCTCGGACATCTGTATAGCAATACAGTAGGGGAGTGTCTGTCTCGATTATATGAGTCGCAGGGGTGGCGAGTCGCGCGTGTCTGTTACCAGGGAGATGTTGGTATGCATGTGGCCAAAGCGATTTGGGGAATGCTACAGGATGAGAAAAATACGGGTCGGTCGCTTGCGTCTGTTGAAAAATTATCTTTGCCCGAGCGCGCGACATGGATGGGCAAAGTTTATGCTGCAGGCGCAGAGGCATATGAGACAGATGAAGCCGCAAAGACCGAAATTGAGTCTCTCAACGGCCTTATATATGAAGTAAGTGAGCGGTTTTTAAGAGAGAGTGGAAAGGAAATGAAGATAGATTATGCGACATTAAAGAAAGCGAGTAATCCCAGAACTCCCGAAAGTCCATGGAAACCTGATGATGTGTATCAATTATGGCTGAAAGGACGCGAATGGAGTTTAGCATATTTTGAAACTATATATCAACGCCTTGGTACTACATTCGCGCACTATTATTTTGAGAGCGAGAGCGCGCAGGAGGGGTATGTAGTTGTGAAGCAGTTCTTGGCGAAAGGCGTATTCGAGGTCGGCGATAGGGGAGCAATTGTGTTTGATGCATCCGGCAGCGGATTACATAAACGCGTCTTTATTAATAGTATCGGACTGCCGACGTATGAGGCAAAAGACCTCGGGCTTCCATTATTAAAGCAACGCGATTTTGCCTATGACAAGTCGCTGATTATTACCGGCAACGAACAAAAAGACTACTTTCGGGTTGTACTAAGCGCATTGCGAGCTATTAACCCCGAGCTTGGTGAGAAAACGTCTCATTTGTCGCACGGATTTATTCGACTTCCCGAAGGAAAAATGAGTAGTCGAACCGGAACGGTGATAGCGGCGGAATCGCTGTTGGCCGATGTGAAAGAGCGCGTACTTGGTGTAATGTCATCGGGCGAGCAGTTTAAGCTTTCAGTAGATGAGCGGCCTGCGGTGGCGGAACACATAACTATCGGCGCGATAAAATATGCGTTACTGAAATCGAACATCGGGAGCGATATTGTGTTTGATTTCAATCAATCGATTAGTTTCGAAGGGAATTCAGGGCCGTACTTACAATATACGTATGCGCGGGCCCGAAGCATTGGTAGGCAAGTAGACGAACGAGGAACTGGTTTCGATACATCATATTTCCAGCAAGCAACCCCTACCCTTAACCCAGATGAATTATCAGTGCTGCGAATTGTATACCGATCCCCGGAAATAGTGGCAGAAGCTGCTGAAAAACACACACCCCATCTACTCTGTTCATTTTTGTATGATGTTGCACAACAGTTTAATGGTTTTTATGCGCGGAATCGGGTATTACAAGCGGACACTGGGGAGCAGCAAAAAATTCGTGTCACCATAACTGCAGCAGTAGCACAGGTCCTACATAATGGATTAACCATTCTCGGCATACCGGTGCCGGAAAAAATGTGATTACCCGAAATTATCAGTCGAACAACCGAGCAATACTATGAACGAAGCACACGAAAGAAAATTTTGGTCATCATATGGGAAAATTTATCCGTATATTGAGCGTTCAACGCCGTATCAAGAATTGCTCCGCGATATCGGCGGGATGATTAAACCGAAAAAAGGCGAGCAATGGCTGGATGTGGGATGCGGGCCAGGAACCGTCATGCAAGTTATTATTAAGCGATCAAACGGCATCCTAGCCAAACTCGTTGGTATTGATTTTGATGAGACTATGCTTACGCATGCGCATGAGAAAATGCACAAAGAACAATCTGTTGAGTTGTTGCGCGTTGACTTAAGCGAGCGGACCCCATTTCCAAGCGAGACATTTGATGGGATTGTTGCGAACTTGGTGCTTACCTATGTGCAACGATTCGAAGGCACAGAAGGGGAGGGCGCGCTCAAGGGCGTACTATCAGAAATGTATCGCATTTTGAAACCAGGTGGCCGATTCGTGTGGACAACTCCTGTGCCGAACGTGAATTTTTGGAAAGTCTTTTGGGCTTCACGCAACGACATTCTTCGAAAGGATCAGATTGAAAACTTATTCTATGGTCCGGCAATTATGCGTTATGCGTTAGAAATTGCACACAAGGGAAAGCGCGGCGACTATTCATTTTTTGAAGCAGAGAAGCACGTGGAGATACTGAAAAAAACTGGATTTCAGAGCGTTGCAGCGCAGACAAGTTTTGCAAAACAGGCGCTTATTTTGAGTTGTAGAAAACAGTAATCCTGTAATCCAGTAATAATAGACAAGGGGATGTATGTTTTATATCGCAAGAATAATAGCAAAAATATCGCAAGCCCTCATATTCGTGCCTTGCCGAGTCATATTTCGATGGTTTTTTCGTCTAAAGATTCTTGGACAGGAATATATCAGGGATCTGAAAGGACCATATATCATTGCAAGTAACCATGATTCATATGTGGATCCTTTTCTCATTGCTGATGCATACCCCTTTGGATTGAAATATTATCCGTTTTGGTTTGTCGCGGAGCGAAGACTATTTTTTCGACCCCATATAGCGCTCCCCATTTTTATTCTTGGCGCGCGGCCAATTATCAAGGGGATTGGCCTAAATCATGCAACAAAAAAATTCGCGAAGATCCTGGATGGAGGAGGCCATATTGTAATCTTCCCCCGAGGTAAGAAAAGTACGATAGGAAGACCAGCGGTTCCGAAGCGAGGCGTTGCCTATTTGGCAAGCCGGTGCGATTGTCCTATTGTTCCCGTGTATATCAAGGGTCTTTTTCAATTAAGTCTGTCAGATGTAGTACGCCGACGCAGACATGTTACAATAAGATACGGCAAACCCTTTACTATTCGGGAAATTACATCGAAAAAATTGAGAACCAAGAAGGACCTCGCTATTGTTGCAAAAGGAGTTATGGCCAGGGTGATGGATTTAAGGCATAGCGTGTAACAAACCATGCGCATTGAGCTTATCAACCTGATTCTCATCCTTGTCGGCCTTGTCGATCTCGGCATTGCGGGAATCCTTGTATTGAAAGCAAAAGACAATATCGCAAGCAAGGCTTATGGTTTTGCCGTATTTTTTACATCAATCTGGACTTTCGGACTCGCAGCATTTCGACACGTTCCAGATTTATTTCTAGCAGTCGAATGGGCGAGAATTTATTATATTGCCGCACTATTAATTGCGATTTTCTTTTTTGATTTTTCGTTTTACTTTTTGGACAAAAAAGTAAAACGATTAGATTTGAAACGACTCGGATTTCTATCGCTACCATTCCTTTTGGTTATCTATTTTTTATTGTTCACGGATTTCCATATTGCATCGATCGGGCTCGAAGAGTGGGGAAAAAATATTATACTCGGCCCTGCCTATAGCTTTTACAGCGCTTTTTTCATCACCATAGTTAGCTGGGGATTCATCAATTTGATTGGAAAATTTAAGCGGGCAAACCAACTTGAAAAGGTCCAACTGTTGTATGTAACAGTCGGCACATTTATCGCGTTTGTTTTTGGCTCCTTGTTTAATTTGATATTTCCCCTTATTGGAAATTATCAACTCATTTGGCTTGGTCCATACTTTACCTTGGTAATGGTTGTCTCGATTACCTATGCAATATTTAAGCACCACTTGTTAAATATGCGCGTGATCGGTAATGAAATTTTCACCGGTTTCATCTTGATAGTATTCTGTGCGCAAGTCTTAATCTCAACGAGTGTCCAGGAATTTCTGTTCCAGTCGAGCGTGCTCATATTTGGGGCAATCTTCGGCGTGATCTTAGTACGAGGTTCGTTACGGGAAATACAGCTGCGCGAGAACATGCAATCACTTGCTGCCCAACTTTCAGAAGCTAACGATAAACTGAAGCGCGTTGCTCGAATAAAGAACGAGTTTATCTCGATCGCCTCTCACCAATTGCGTACCCCCCTCTCGATTATTAAAGGATATACTTCGATGGCGCTTGAAGGAGATTTCGGGAAGATGGCCAATATAAAGCAAAAAAAGGTATTTGAGACAGTCTATACGTCGGTAAACCGTTTGATCAATCTTGTTGAGGATTTATTGAATATTTCACGGCTTGAACAAGGACGTCTTGGGTACGAATATATCCAAGTGGATGTGGTGAAAATGGTGCGTGAAATTGTCGGCGAACTGGCGCCTAAAGCGAAGACCAAGAAATTAATACTTGCCTTCAAGGAGCCCGACGAGCGGATTCCGAAGATCACTGCTGATTTTTCGAAACTGCGCCAAGTATTTTTGAACTTGATCGATAATTCCGTTAAATACACGGAAGTTGGAAGCGTTGGCGCGTTTGTGACCAAGGCGGGGAAGAACAAGATTCGCGTGATGATCCGAGACACAGGCATAGGTATGACCCGTGACGAGATGGGCTCCATATTCCGCCGGTTTGTCCGCGGCAATCGGGTGAGCGCGCTTTACAACGAGGGTGTGGGACTTGGTCTGTATTTCGCGAGGAGCATTGTTGATGCCCACCAAGGCACTATCGTCGCAGAGTCAGAGGGCAAGGGCAGAGGGTCGCAATTCATCGTTGAGCTACCGGTAAAACACAAAATGACTGCAAGAGAAAAGCATTTAAGTGAGGAAGATGAGGCGGATAGTATACGAGGGGAGGATTAGGGAGCGAGGGCAGGTGCAACTCTTGCCCCCGCGCCCTTTTTGCGTTATAAAGATGTGTATGGAGCGCACGCTTATTAGTGAAACACCGCAGCATATCGGAACGATGGTCCTCCTCAAAGGATGGCTTGTTTCAATACGGGACCACGGTGGTGTGAGTTTTTTTACGATGCGCGATGCTACGGGGATAGTGCAGGTGGTGGTAACTAAGGCGTTGCGAGCACAATACCCATTGCTCTCTGAATGGTCTACGGTGGCGCTTACAGGGCAGATTACCGAGCGCCCGGAAAAGTTGCGAAATCCCGCAATGCCCACGGGGTCGATAGAAGTGCAGGCGCAGGCAATTGAGGTGTTGTCAGTTGCACAACCGTTACCGCTGCCGATTGATAGCGAAGGATATGAAATAACCGAGGATCTACGTTTGCGCTATCGCTATCTTGATTTGCGCCGCGAACGAATCCAGCGAAATCTCAAAACCCGCCAACAGATGCAGGACATTGTACGTGAATCGCTTCGCGCGCAGCGATTTTATGAAATTGAGACACCGCTTCTTACGAAATCGACGCCAGAGGGCGCGCGGGACTTTGTGGTGCCCAGTCGTTTGCAGCCAGGGACATTTTACGCATTACCCCAAAGTCCCCAGCAGTATAAGCAACTATTGATGGTTGCAGGGTTTGAACGATATTTTCAGTTTGCGCGCTGCTTACGCGATGAGGACCTTCGTGCCGATCGGGTGCTTGAGTTTACGCAGCTAGACCTCGAGATGAGTTTCACTACACGCGAGGAAGTGATGGCACTCAACGAGGCCCTACTGATACATCTGGTGAAGACGCTATTCCCACAGAAACATATCCAGGAACTTCCATTTCCTTGTATTGATTACGCTGACGCAATGAAGCTGTATAAAACCGACCGCCCTGACATTCGTAAAGATAAAAACGATCCGAACCTTCTTGCGTTTTGCTGGGTCGTAAATTTTCCATTTTTTGAAAAAACTGACGAGGGTGGGTGGACGTTCACGCATAACCCATTTTCAGAGCCACTGCCGGAGCATAAGAAAGACCTATTAGCAAAAAAGAATATCGAACATATTTTGACGACACAATACGACATCGTGTTGAACGGTTCTGAAATCGGCGGGGGCAGTATTCGAGCACACGAACCACACACGCTCCACACGGTGTTCGAAATTATGGGTTTCAAAAAGGATCGTATCCAGGAGCAATTCGGGCACATGCTCGAGGCATTCACGTATGGTCCGCCTCCTCACGGCGGTATTGCGTGGGGATTTGATCGCCTTGTTGCCATGTTGATGAATGAGCCCAGTATTCGCGAAGTGATTGCGTTACCTACCGGTGGATCGGGAAAGACAGCGATTATGGATGCCCCGTCACCAATCGATCCCCAACAGCTCAAAGAACTCAAACTTTCGATTGTCCATGAAAAAAAGCGTAGCTCCAAAAAAAAGCCCACAAAGCGCTCCTAGTACCAAGAGCGAAAATCATTCATTTTTCTACCTCGGCATTGGTGCCGGGATTCTTTTATGTGGAGCATTGGCAGCGTTTGTGTATGTCGTGTATAACGCAACAAGTGCGCCGTTGAGCGAGGCATATGAATATAGCGCAACAACTGCAATTGCAGATAGAAGCGGTGTCGTGATTACTCCACACGTCCCGCAACTGCCATTGATCGCGGATGCAAGTACCCCAGTGTTCGCAGTTACTGAAAGCGGATTTCCCCAGCGAAACAATGAAATCCTTGATTTAAACGGAGGTATCACTGCCGAGGCAGCGCTCGTATATGACCCCGTACACCAGAAAGTATTATACGAGCACAACGCGGCGTTGCGTTGGCCCATAGCGAGCTTGGCAAAATTGATGTCGGCGGTAGTCGTGCTCGATTCTTTTGATCTTGAGAGTGACGTAACTATGAGCGACGCTGCAGTTGCCACAACGGGGGACGCAGGTGATTTGGTGAGCGGGGAGCGACTATCAGTCGTTGATCTACTTCACGCGCTGCTTATACCATCCAGCAATGATGCAGCCATTGCGTTTGGCGAGTCGCTTGGCATAGACGAATTTGTGGTACTTATGAATCGCAAAGCGTCCCAATTCGGCATGATAGAAACAACCTTTGTAGAGCCGAGTGGTCTTGATAAGGGTAATGTTTCAACGGCGTGGGATCTTGCTCGTTTTATCAAGGCAATCCAAAATCGGTCGCTTATTTGGGAGATATTACAAAAACCAGATGCGACGGTGTACTCGCTCGATGCTCATCGTGCGCACGTATTAACGACAACGAATAAAATTTTGCAACGTCCCGAAATTATTGCCGCCAAAACTGGTTTCACCACGCAGTCGCTGGAGAATTATGCTGCGTTGATCGCATCGCCGAACAACGACACGCTTATCATGGTGATTCTTGGTTCTAAGAATCGCTTTGCTGATGCAATCGCGTTGGCCGACTGGGTTTCGAAGGCCTATCAGTGGTCGAACCCGCAATGATCTGTTAAAATAAGCTCAACTCTATGCCCGAAACTATTTTTTATATAGTCAAAATACTCTCACTCGGCGCCGTAAGTTTTATTGTTGCGATGCTCCTGACGCCTTTTGTGACGAATTTATTATATCGATACAAACTGGGTAAGCAAATTCAAAAAGATGCGCCCGTATTTCAGAAACTTCACCAGAAAAAAAGCGGCACTCCTACTATGGGGGGAGTGCTTATTTGGGGAACAACCCTCATCGTTTCACTGGTTTTTTGGGGACTGGCATCTTTATTTGATTCGAACGATTTTTTCAATAATTTAAATTTTTTGACGCGGTCGGAAACACTCCTTCCGCTTGGTGTACTTGTATTTTCTGCGATAGTCGGGCTCGCTGACGACCTGATGGGAGTGTTAAAACTTGGACCCCGCGGCGATGGGATTGAGATAAAGATCAAATTATTACTGTATGCGCTGATTGCGATCGGGGGAGCGTGGTGGTTTTATGCAAAACTCGACTGGGACTTATTCTATGTTCCGTTTGTCGGTGCGTTCAATATCGGCGTGTGGTATATACCGGTATTTATTTTTGTCATTGTGGCAACGTCGTTTTCTACAAACGAAACTGACGGGCTTGACGGCCTCGCCGGCGGCGTATTGCTTGTTGCGTTTAGCGCTTTGACTGGCATTGCGTTATTACAGGGACGATATAATCTGGCAGCATTTTGCTCGGTTATTATCGGAGCACTGCTTGCATTTTTGTGGTTCAATGTCCATCCTGCGCGGTTTTTTATGGGTGACACCGGCTCCATGTCGTTGGGTGTTACGCTTGGTGTTATTGCGATGCTTACGAATTCCGCACTGTTGCTGCCGTTTATCGGTTTTATTTTAGTGCTTGAGTCGGGATCAGTGATTTTGCAAACGATTTCAAAAAAAATTTTCAAGCGAAAGATTTTTATTTCCACGCCGATCCATCATCATTTCGAAGCCATCGGCTGGCCGGAAACAAAGATCACCATGCGGTTTTGGATTATCGCCGCAGTGTGCGCAATCATCGGACTATCTCTTGGCATTATGAGTTATCAATTGGTCCCCATAATCACGCAATGATGCATACGAATAGGAACCTGGCGCGGATACTCACCATAGCTGTTTTTGTGATCAGCGTTTTTGGCTTAATCGTGTTGGCGTCGGCGTCTGTTGTGTTAAGCCAGGAACGATACAACGAAAGCTTTTATTTCGTACGCCACCAGCTTATGTATGGTTTTGCGGTTGGCGTCGTCGCGTATATTGTCGGCATGAAGCTATCGCTTGAGTGGTTGAAGCGCATCGCGCCTATTTTGTTGGGCGCTGCCATTATTTTGCTGGCACTCGTATTATTACCAGGCCTTGGCTATACCTATGGCGGCGCGAATCGTTGGATTACTATCGGTCCGTTTTCACTGCAACCATCAGAACCTGCGAAGTTGGCGATTTTGGTCTATCTAGCAGCATGGTTGTCGCAGCACCAAAAAGAGCTACACCGTTTGCGTGATGGGTTTATGCCGTTTACGGTCATCGTTGCCGTTATCGGATTTTTAATATTACTTCAGCCTGATATCGGGACGTTGTTCGTGATTACAGCTGCGAGTACACTCGTCTTCTTTTTTGCCGGTGGTAGGATTACGCACCTAGCGCTTTTCGGCGTTGTGGCATTACTGGTGATTGGAAGCTATGTTGCGCTTGATGAGCATCGAATCCAACGTGTTACGACATTTTTGACTCCAACGGCAGATGTACAAGATTCGGGCTACCAGGTGCGTCAGTCGCTCATTGCCATTGGGGCCGGAGGAATCGGTGGGAAAGGGTACGGAGACAGCCAACAGAAATATAGTTACTTGCCGGAGCCCATGGGTGACTCAATTTATGCTATCATGGCAGAGGAGCTGGGGTTTGTTGGAGCGACATTGCTTATAGTAGTTTATCTGGGAATAGGGTATATCGGGTATCAGATTATACGACATACAAAGGATACATTCAACCGATTGATGGCGTTTGGTATTGTCGCGCTGTTGTTGATCCAGGCATTTGTGAATATCGGCGTGGTGACCGCGAGCATCCCGTTTACGGGGATTACACTGCCATTTATCAGTTATGGGTCGAGCTCGTTAATCACATTTTTAGCAGCAGCCGGATTACTGACGAACGTGGCTCGGAAAATTGAATCATAGCAATTAGCACCTATGCGCATCGTATTTACGGGAGGGGGGACAGGAGGACACATTACACCAGTGGTTTCTGTGGTGCGCGAATTGAAGCGCATATATCCGCACGAACATATAAGCCCGCTCGAGCTCTTTTTTATGGGGCCAAAAGGTGCTTTTGAGGAGAAAGCATTGCTCGACGAGGGCGTTCAGATTGAGTATATCTTAGGCGCTAAACTTCGACGGTATATTAGTCTTTCGAATCTTGTTGATATTGTTAAATTACCGATTGGTTTTTTGCAGGCGCTATGGCAACTGTATAAGGTTATGCCTGATATTGTCTGGGCAAAAGGCGGATTCGGCAGCTTAAGTATTGGATTTGTTGCCTGGCTATACCGCATACCATTAATTATCCATGAATCAGATACGATTCCTGGCCTTTCGAATCGATTTCTATCGATCTTTGCAACAGAAATCGGCGTCTGCTTTGAACAGGCGCTGCGCTATTTTCCGCCACAAAAAACTGCGCTTGTTGGCAATCCCATTCGAAGATCGCTATTTGAGGGTGATCCTAATGAAGCTCGTTCATATTTCACCTTGAGCGGAGAAGAGGGTAGGCCTATTATCATGGTGATGGGTGGTTCGCAGGGAGCTCAACGATTAAATACACTCATAGCCGAATCATTGCACGATTTACTTCCTTCATACGAACTTATTCACCAATGCGGCGCTACGAATTATGACGAATTTGTAACGGAATTGCGCGATGTGCACGGGATAGACCCAGAAAAGAATCCCTATTATCATGTGCGTGGGTATTTAGAAGAGCACGAGCAGGCAATGGCATACAGCGTCGTTGATCTGTTTATTAGTAGGGCAGGAGCCGGAACGATTTTCGAAATAGCTGCACTGGGGAAGCCGAGTATATTAATTCCACTCCCGCACGCTGCATCTGAACATCAGACGAGGAACGCCTATCATTTTGCGCGGCGCGGCGCGTCAGTCGTATTACAGCAGCACAACCTCACGCCGCATTTGCTTCTCAACGAAATACATCATATACTGAAGAACCCGCTATTGGCAAAGCAAATGTCGGTACGGGCGAAAGAAATTGCCAAGCCGGACGCTTCGCTCATAATCGCCACCAATCTTGTTGAGCTTGCGATTAAGAAGCAGATAGTGCCGCCATGGCTTACAGGGGAATCATCATCGGAACACCATGAAGACCAGCATCAAACTACCACAAAAAACGAAAAGCGCTTCTGGAAAATCGCCAAGAAAAAATGAGACCTTGCGACTGCGCATCGCTCCGTCGCCAACGGGGTATTTACACGTAGGCACTGCGCGTGCTGCGTTGTATAATTGGTTATTGGCCCGTCAAAAGGGTGGAATATTTATATTACGCATTGAAGATACGGACAAAGTTCGGTCAAAGAAGGAATACGAAAATGACATTATGCGACATTTGAAATGGTTAGGATTAACATGGGACGAAGAATATCGCCAATCAGAACGATATGAATTATACCGCAAGGCGCTTTTACAGCTTCTTTCCGAGAAGAAAGTATATATCAGCTATGACGAGCCACACGTTGAAGGCGATCGTCGGCCAGCTGATACGCGCGCATTTCGTAAAAATGCCGTGTTTGAGTTTCAAACGGGAAAGCAAGGGGGAGTAGTGCGGTTTATGACACCAGATCACGAAGAAGTTGTATGTGATGATATGGTGCGCGGACCGATACATTTTAATACCGATGATATTGAGGACTTTTCAATCGCCAAGGGGCTTGATGAACCACTATATAATTTCGTGGTAACGGTAGATGATATTGACCTGGGTATTACTGATGTTATCCGCGGCGAAGACCATATTTCGAATACCCCTAAACAGATGCTCCTCTATAAGGCGCTTGGCCATACGCCCCCGCGATTTGGGCACTTACCACTATTATTGGCCACTGATCGATCAAAACTGTCCAAGCGAAAAGGAACAACATCAATGAAAGATTTCGTGACGCAGGGATTTTTACCCGAAGCAATGGTCAATTATTTAGCTTTGCTTGGCTGGCATCTGGGGGCATCCTCTGAAACGGGCAGGGCTTCTGCAGCTGACCAAGAATTTTTCACGCTTGATGAACTGGTGAAAGTTTTTAGCATGGATCGCGTGCGAAAGAGCAATTCAGTATTTGATATGGCGAAGTTGCGGTATTTTAACAGTCACTATATTAAAGCACTACCACTTGATGATTTATTGAAACGACTAGAACCATATTATGAGCAGCAACCACACGTTGCCGAAATAGCAGGAGCGACGAATCATCCATTGCATGAGCGGTTTCGCCGTGCCGTACAAGTCGAGCAATCGCGTGCAGAATTACTGTCTGATTTGGTAACCGCAGTGGCAAGCTACCGAGATGAATCGCAGCCGTGCGATCCGGCGATGCTGCATTGGAAAATAATGACAACAGAAGAAACAATTGCGAGCCTACAGCATAGCAAGTCATTGATTGCCGGATTACGGGGCGATGAAGAGCTCGCTGAGCTCCAGGCCTCGTTGTTGCAAAAGGCGGGAGAGTATAAACAGGGTGATCGGGGTGCGTTACTCTGGCCATTACGCGTTGCATTATCGAATAAAGAAAAGAGCCCGAGCCCATTCGAACTTGTATGGGTACTTGGGAAAGACGAGAGCTGTGATCGTATTGAAGGGGCGCTTGCGCGTCTGCGCACGTAATTGCTACGGAGAGAGAACCATGAAAAAACAATGTGCGGGGACAATTGTTCTGTGCTTATGTACGGCTGTTTTTATGTTCCTTGGTTTGTCTCAGCTTAACTTGACTAGCGGTTCGTACATCGCTTCCGCAGCAACAGTGGAGGAGTTACAAAAGAAAATCGAAGAATTGAATGCGTCCTCACAGCGCATCCACCAACAGGTTAATCAATACAGCCAAGAACTCAAAGAAACACGAAGTGAAATTAGTACGTTGCAGAATCGACTGGCGCAGATTGCACGCCAGATCGATACTCTCGAGCTACAAATTCAGGAGACACAAAACAACATTCAGGTAACGGAACTGGAGATCGAACAGCTGCGTCTGAAAACGAATGAAACCGAGGGAAATATCGACCAGAACAAGGAAAACCTTGCAGCGTTATTGAGTAGAGTGCATGAATTTGACCGGAAGACTTTGATCGAGGTGATACTCGGCTATGATACGCTTTCTGACTTTTTACGCGAAAGCGCGAATGTGCAAAGCGTCCAAGACAGCATGAAGATTACGCTCGATACACTAAAGACGTATCGAGATTCATTAGTATTGCAACGCGTTACCCAAGAGGGTAAGCGAGCGCAGCTTGAGTCGCAGCAAGCGGATTTATCGGTACAGCAACAGGCAGTTGCAGAGGAACGATACCGCCAAGGCGTATTGTTGCAAACAACGCGCGGTGAAGAGCGGGAATACCAGCGATTACTAACTGATGCCCAGAAGGAGGAGGCAGCGCTATTTAAAGCGGTTCAAGAGCTGGAGAAACAGGTTTCAATTCAGAAAAACTACATCAAGATTTCTGAATCAAACGAAGTCCCTCGGCCGGGAACAAAGATATTTTTCTGGCCTGAAGACGATCCGGTCTTGACTCAACGATACGGAATGACGAGTTTTGCATTATCGGGCGCATATGGTGGATCTATACATAACGGCATCGACATGTCAGCGGGTCGCGGAAGTCGTATAAAGGCAGCGCAGGACGGCATTATTTTTGCATCAGGGACCAATAAAGGGTGGGGGAACTGGGTGACGGTGCAGCACTTGGGAGGTCTCGTGACGCTATATGCACACATGATTCGCCCCACCCATGTTGCAGTTGGCGCGCCGGTCAGGGCAGGGGATACCATTGGCTATGAAGGCTCCACCGGTTATTCAACAGGATCGCATTTGCATTTTAGCGTGTACTCGAAGTTTTTTACCTTTGATAAAAATGGGGAGATTTATTTTAACTATAGCGAGGGGGTGCTGAATCCGTTGGATTATTTGTGATCTATATGTTTTTCTAATTCCGTCATCCACCCCTCGAAGGACTGGGGAAATACAAAATATAATATTATGCGACCTATGTTACAATACAGCTAATTGACTTGACAGTAATATCTAAATTTAGTACCGTTGTCATAACGGAGATACGATTGGAGTAGTTCCTTATAAATCAATTCTCTGAAATCTGAAAATAGGTAAAGAAAGGGGAAATCGATCATGAACCTAGGAGCCAGCGTCATTAAATGGATATTTGTTGGCGTAATGGCCGCAGTGCCATATGGCCTTCGTTGGTTTTACACGGGAGAGCTACCTTCAGCCTTACAGCCGTCACCCATTTGGGGTGGTTTAGCCCTCTGTGCATTTTCAATCGGAGTCATGTATTATGTATCGAGATCGGAACTCTATGATTCGTATGTGAGCACAGAGCCGTTTTGGCGAAAGACACTGAACGTTCTAATGACCCTTGCTGCCATGGCAGCGTTTCTTTATGCCCTCGTGGCTACAGTGTCATTGCCATTTGCGGAAGCAATTGGCGACCCAGACCTTATAATGCGCGCTAACATCATCTCGAATGTAGGAGTCACTGCCACAATTTGCCTGCTTGCGTACCTGTTGATTGTGGCTCCTAAATGGGTGGTACCAGGGGGTCGCTTGGTTGTATTCGGGAAGGGTTCATTGCTTTATCCAGGTGAAGCGTATCGCATGTGGCCATGGAATGTTTATGAGAGACGGCTTTTTAGCCACGAGGAACGTATTAGCCTGCCATTACTCGAGCTGTTATGCGAAGACGGAACATTCAAAGTGTCTGGGAGAGCCACATTTCATCTTGATATCGGAATTGCTAAAGTGGCCAACGTCCGGACGATCGATCCGCAGTCTTTCAGTGTTAAGGCGCTTCTTCGTGAAGTGGCGACATGTCTCGGGCGCAAACATGTGCGGATGTTGACAATAGGCGAGCTACTAAAGGACGGAGTTATTGGAGCAATCAACATCGGCGGAATACCAGTCAGAATGGAGATTGCTTTGTATCACAACCCTTTTTTATCAGCTGAAACCAGTTGAAGAAAGGGTGTTCACTCTGAAGCGAGAAAAGAGTTGAACCCACTTGCGTGCAGGTGGGTTCTCCTTTATTTATGATACGGCCTCATTATAGGGATAGGATGGATGTAATAAATATTATGCGACATTAAATAGAAATAACCCTCCCCTTTTTCCTTAATTACAATTTTTGCGACCGAGAGGTTTTTTCCCCCATTTTCCTTTCTAAAAAAAATATTTTATCCAATAGGGAAGCGCAGAGAAATTTTTTAATAATTATTCCACAAAATCCCAATTCTCCAACAGGTCGATTTTTTGCGTCCTAGAGCGGAAAAATTGCATAGCAACTACTACGTCTATACCATCTGAAAATCCCTAAGGAGGCGCTATGAATGACGCATAAATACTATTGTGCGACATCAGTGCTAGGTCTTCTAAAAACTAGTCCTCTCCCCGATCGTGGGAAAATTTTTGTTGACAAACTGAATATTGAGGCACTATACTCAATTTAAATCTAGCGGAAAGAAAGGGATGGTAAAAATGCAAAAGGAATGGGTTTTTTCGGAGAGTGCATTGCTCCTCTTGCACCCAGTTTCAGGGGTGTATTTTTTTCAACACGGGTCAGAAATTCGATATCAATCGCCAGACGGCGATGATATGTTATTTGTTGGGTTTGACATCCTTGAATCGGCGGAAGCGACTGTAGGCAGAATCGCTAGCGTTCTTCGCAAGCTCGCTGATGATTTTGATGCGGCAATCGTTGAGTAAGAGAGCGTCATAGGAAAGATTGTTGTGCGGGTGGAATGGAGCATATTCCACCCGCGAGTCATTCCAGCGAGGGATTGAAATTTTCAATACGTCGCATAATATTCAAACCCATTACTCTGCCATCAACCCATCGCAGTTTTTTGCAGGCCTGTAGCCGGAATTTCGTGCTTGCTGCTCGGTATCGAACCATACTTTATTTGCTTCACCTATTCTCCGAGCGCCAGAACATTCGGGGAGGTAGTATGTTGAGCCGTTTTTACTAGCTAGGAAGCGTCCCCCACTCCGCTCACCTGCCTCCTCACGCAATGAGCGCTCTTTATCTTTCGCAGCAAAAAACGCATCTGCTTGAGCGAAGAATGCTTCGTCGAGGATGTGGTCGGGATCGGCGTTGAGTCCTTCGAATGTGAATGGGTGTTTTACTTGGCGTGTGCCGAGAGCAAAGCCGCCCAAGAACAGCACAATTCCCCAGAGGACAAGAGATATAAGAATGTGTGTGGTTTTTGTTGACATGGTAGATGTAACCTAGTACAATACACAAATAGAACATCAATGTACTTCCTTTGACCCCTCTTCTCTATGGCACATCACGGTGGAAAAACGACAACTCGTTTAGGACGCGATTCAATAGCAAAGCGTCTTGGTGTTAAATTATTCGCTGGTCAGAAAGCACAGATCGGCAGTATTATCATTCGTCAGCGCGGCAGTCGGTTTGTGGAAGGTATAAATGTGAAGCGCGGTTCCGATGATACGCTGTTTGCGATCGCACCAGGCGTTGTTTCTTTTAAGGCCAAAAGCGTACCTTCATTTACGGGAGCCTTGCGAACGGTACGAATCGTCAATGTGATGCCTATGACTTCGGCGAAACCCGCTGTTGCAAAGAAGGCTTTAAGGCAGGCCGCTGTTTCCGGTGCGCCGAAGCAGCCCGCAAAAAGCCCACGAACAAAGGGTGCGGCGAAAGTGGCCGACTGATGTATTCCGGGTGGAACTGAACTCCAATAAAGAACGGATGGCTGGGAAGCTCCATGATTTCGACAAGGTTTAGCTTCCGATGGATGCCTGCAAAGACCATACCGTGTTTCTCAAATCGTTTTCGATAGTTGTTGTTGAACTCATATCGGTGTCTGTGTCGCTCATGAACGAGCGATTTTCCATATAACGAGTGGCTTATGGTGCCGCTACGGACCTTGCACGCATACGCCCCCAGCCGAGACGAACCGCCATAATCCTTGTGTTGAATACGCTTACACTGCTCCGGGATAAAGTGGATCACGTGGTCTTTGGCCTTCTGGTCAATTTCTTGGCTGGTTGCCATGGGTATTTTGAGGACATGACGTGCAAATTCAATGCTAGCCATTTGCATGCCGTAACAAAGCCCCAAAAATGGGATGTTGTGCTCGCGCACGTACTGAATCGCTCGAATTTTACCTTCCGCACCGCGACTTCCCCACCCTTGCGGTATAATAACCCCGTCATACTGGGATAATTCGTTGACTGCCTTCGGATTTTCTTCGTACTCTTCTGAATTTATCCAGACTATTTCAGGCTTAATCCCCTGTACCCACGAAGCATGTCGTATTGCTTCCAAAACTGATATGTATGAATCGCCCAATTCGTAGTCCCCGGTCTTAAAATACTTGCCTACAATCGCTATAGTAGCTGGTTTCTTAGCGGCTTTCATGCGATTGACCATGATATCCCATTCCCGATGTTTCCTTGGGGCACGGTTCATTTTGAAATGTCGCATAATATTGTCATCAAACCCTTGAGCTCGAAACAGCTGCGGCACTTCATATATTGAGGATTGGTCAGGAGCAGCAATAATATGGTCGGGCTGAACGTTGCAAAATACCGATAACTTATGTCGTCGCGAAGCGTCAAGCGTCTGTTTTGCCCGTGCGACTATGAAATCAGCTTGAATACCAGCGGTATTGAGCATGCGCGACGCGGTTTGCGTCGGCTTAGTCTTCATCTCGCCGATATTGTCCGGAATCGGCAAATAACTGACCAGTATAAATAGAATGCGCTCGGGGTCAGAAAGATGCATCATACGAGCTGCTTCAACAAACAGCATGTTTTGGTATTCTCCCACGGTGCCGCCAATTTCAATCAGCACAAAATCAGCGCGGGCCCGCTTTCCCGCTTCGTGGATACGTCGGATTATTTCTTCAGGCACATGTGGAACCACTTCGACACAACGCCCGCCGTATTCGAGATTTCTTTCACGCTCAATAACGGCTTTGTATACCGAGCCGGTGGTCATATAATTGTAGGCCAAAATATTTTGGTCGAGGAATCGCTCGTAGTTGCCCAGATCTTGATCTGTTTCGAGCCCATCATGCGTCACAAAAACTTCCCCATGCTCTATGGGGTTCATCGTGCCGGCATCGACGTTGATATAGGGATCCGCTTTCATCGCAGTAACCCGAAACCCTCGGTCTTTCAAGAGCCGAGCGATTGAAGCGGTGGTGGTTCCCTTGCCAATGCCCGACATCACTCCTCCAAAAATAAAGATATATCGGGTCACGCCCCTTGGTGTGCGTTATGAAACGTGATTAGCTGCAAGCTTTCAGCTTGCGCGGGATGTAATATCTAACTGAAAGGTACCGGTAATGCCGAAACCTAAATCATACGCAATTTCGTGTGGGCCGACTTCTTTGATTGGTTTTTTGATGGTGAGCGATGACGCCTTGATTTTAATGCCGTGTTCCGCGGTAAGCGCTTTCACGATGTCTTTGGTAGTAAGTGCGGCAAATAACGTGCCCTTGTCATTGGCATCTGCCTGCATGGCGAGCTTAAATCCGGCAAACTTTGTCTTCAATTCTTGCGCAGTCTGCTTATCTAACTCACTTTTTGCGGCTAATTGTGCTTTTCGCGCCTCAAGTTTGGTGAGTTCCTCGGGCGTTGCAAGTACGGCAACTCCACGAGCCAATAAAAAGTTTCGTCCAAAACCATCAGCAACATCTTTGATTTCGAATGCTTCGCCGACATGCGGCACTTGTTGTGTCAGAATAACTTTCATAGCGTTAGTATCTCAACAATCATTATATGAATGAATTCAGTATAGCATTGAGTTTTGGGATTTCAAGATAGTGGGGTTGGGTCAAATATTTACCCATTGACAGGATGTAATTTGGTTATATACTGACACTATAGCAAGTAAGACCTCGTCGCTGGGATACCGCAGGGCGTCTCATCAAGGTGTCGGGGCTTTGTTTTTTTATTCAAAGAGGGACTTTTCTTCAATGATTTTTGATTGTATCAATTTGTAATACGACCTATCCCCGTGTTCGTATCGTCGGAAAATTGCCCATGATACAAAATCAACTATCTGCAACGCCTTTTCTTGTGACGGAGTTGCAATTGCAACTTGAAGCTTGAGGCCGTGATTCCTTTTTGCTTGTTGCTGGAGGTAATATTTGAAATTTGTATTCAAAAACTTATTTGTTTCCCGCCGTGCTGCGATTAAATGAATCGGCTGCATTAGTGGTATTGGTTTCCTCGTAAACAGACGATCAAGCAAGATATTGGTTACATAATTGTACAACACTGACTTCTCAGTACTTAGATTGGTGTACACTTTCTTTTTATCTAGCACGATAGCGAGGATGCTGCACGCTTGCTGTTCGGTGAGTTTTAGTAATCGCTTCCTTGTAGCCGGTTCATCATGGTATGTATGGAGGACTCCCACTTTTTTGTATTTTTTCCGAAGTGAAACATGGACTTTTTTTGCGACTTTTTCAAGCGGTCGTTTTTGCTTTGCAAAAACTATGGTAATCAAAAAATGACGTGACGACCCCTTGTCAAACCGGAATCCTAAATCACCCGATTCGTCGAGAAAAATATATGACATTTCATCAGTGTAGCATGAATGAAGTTCAAACAAAAATATAGAGTTGAAAGCAGCGTAATCGATTCGCTTAAGTCGCCATTTCGATGAAAATAGTTTTGCCACTCACCCGCCCTTTTTAAGCAGTTTGCTTTTCAGCTTGCTTGAAATTATCATCAAGTAAACTATACTAATACCATGGATATTAAAGCCATAGGAAAAAAATATAACGTGAATGCCTTGTTGCTGTTTGGGTCTCGGGAAAAGAACGAGCCTCTCCATCAAGAGAGCGATTTTGACGTTTGTTACATAGCTGACAAATCTTTGGATTTTACTACTGAAACGTATCTGATTACTGACTTAATAACATTTTTTCATTCTGATAAAGTGGATATATGCAACTTTCGGCGGGCTGATCCATTATTGAAGTATTTGATCATGAAAGATTACAAGGCGTTGTACGTAAAGCTGGGGTATTCCTTGGCGCCAGTTGAGGTGTATGCTGAACACACATACCATGACAACAAGCGAATTTTTGAGGCGCGCCATCTCTATCTTAAAAAAATATTAGCATAAATATGACCGCGCTGGACAAACAATTTATTGAGCGGAAATTGAGCTTATTAACGAAGTATGAGCAGGTAATGAAAAAGACTCGCGGCGTTTAGTTGGACTAAAAAAACAAAACGCCTGCCGGGGTTCGCTCCGGGGCGTTCTGCTGTTAATTAAGGTTCTCACTCCTGTTCGTGGTCGGGGTATAAAAGTACTGCCCGAATGTCGGCAACAAGCGACCCCAACTGATCGTACTCCGGAAATACTTTTGTTTTTATTTCCGCAGCCCGCAGGGAGTCCGAATCAGGCAGTGCTTCTTCGTATTCCTCGTACATACCATCTTTCTTAAGTAACCGATCCAGCAATCGGTTTATAAGAAAAAAGAGTTCATCCAGCGCCTGCCCCACAGTAGTTGTTTCAAATGCTTCTTCATGGATGCGTTCCATGCGGAGTTGATCGCCTACTTGGGCTATCAGGAGCTCGATCAATTCATCTGGGACATTTCCTGCTCGCGCGAGGTCCGACATCTTCGATTCAAGCGTTCGGACATACTGTTTTTGCAGTTGCACAACGCGGGTTGCCTCAGCTGTTGGTTTTGGAAGAGTGGCGAGAGTGCCCTCAAGATCTTTGAGTTTAATTCTTGCAGCAGCAACATGTCGACACATCTTAACAAGTTTTTCGTTGGTCGGCATACACCCTCCTTTTTCTATGACTTACCTTCTAAAAACTCCAGCGCATCAACAACGATCTTGTCGATAATGTCCGGTGGCTCAATACGCTTCTCTTTATTGCCATTGTAATAAATGTCTGCCGCTCCGGTATGCGATCCAATTAATCCATAGGAATGTTGATTCGACTCTCCTATGCCATTCACTGGACATCCCATGAGCGCAATGGTTCCGCGCAGATCTAAGCGTTTTGAGAATTCCTCGTTCAATCGTTGTTCGAGTTCTGTGAGTGGGAAATTTCCCATCCGTCCGCATGTTGGACAACTGATAATGCGAACACCGTATTCGCGGAGTCCATAGGAGCGCAGAATTCGATATGCCGCTCGAATCTGTTTTAGCGGGTCCTTAATGGACACTCGAATGGTATCACCGATGCCGTATGCGAGGAGCGGCATGAGTCCGGCACAACTTACGATAATCCCATCTTCGTCGCTACCTGCTTCGGTAACACCAAGGTGAATGGGATAATCTGTTTGCCTTGCGATGTCGAAGTTAGCCGTCAACATTGCTAACGGATCACTGGCCTTAACCGAAAGTACTAACGGGACAATCCCTTTTCCGCCAACGATATCCTCGATCAATGCAACGGCGTCGAGGCACTCACGTACCATCATGCCAGCTGTCTTGTAACCCCCACTCGAAGTTCGAAACTCTGGATTATCCAGAAGGTCTTTGCGCAGCGAACCTCCGTTGACGCCAATACGCATGGGGATTTTGACGTCCTTTGCTGCCTGGGCTATGTCCTTGATCATTTCCGTTTTCGTGATATTGCCGGGATTCCAGCGAATTTTGTCCGCTCCATACTCAATAGCAAGGAGTGCGAGTTGGGGATTGAAGTGTATATCAGCCACGAGAGGGATCGTGAGGTGTCTGGTAATTTCCCGAATTGCCCTAGCATCTTCAGGAGTTTGTACCGCGACACGAATCATTTCGCAGCCCGCATTCTCGAGTGGCATTATCTGATTCATCGTTTCCCAAACATCGCTTGTCTGAGTCGTAGTCATGGCTTGTACCAGAATTGGATGATCAGAGCCGATACACTTCTGTTTTATACCTTTCCCAACAGCAACTTGTATCGTCTGTCTGCGCTTCAACATATTCAATTCCACAAAGAACCACGCTCCTTGATGATTTGATTTTATAACCCTAGCAAGAAATTTTGCATTTGGGTAGGGTTATACTAGCGGTCTCCCCTATCGTCTCTGGACTCGAAACACTCCGCAGGCGGGCAGCTTGATACATAGGGTGAATATTACTTCTGCCCGCCGAGGACAAGGCGCGTTGTCACGGTGAATAGAAGTTCAAAAAGCGTTTCGCGCCGGTGTTGAGAGGACAATGACAATAGGGGGAGAATATAATATTACTTGTTGCTACCAATCTCCCTCTCCAGCACCTCAATTGCCTTCTCTAGCTGCTCATCAACCTCGGCAGCCCCTTCTTCTTCATCCACATTCTCAACTGCCACCGTTGGCTCGAGGCCTGTGTCGTTGATAGAGCTTCCTGCTGGCGTAAACCATAACGCCGTTGTTATTTTTATAGACGATCGATCAGGCAATGCTTGATAAGTTTGAACAGACCCCTTGCCGAATGTCTTTTCGCCAACAAGCTCAACATTGCGTAAGTCATGCAATGCGCCGGCGAGAATTTCCGATGCTGACGCAGAGCCCTCATTAATGAGCACTACAACGGGGATTTCCTTTAATTTTGCCGGGCCCTGTGCAATATGAACAATTTCGTCCTCTGGATTGCGTCCTCGTTCAGTAACCACGGTATCGCCCTGATCCACGAACCAGCTAATAAATGAAATCGCAATATCCAGCCGTCCACCCGGGTTGTCGCGCACGTCAAGAATGAGTCCTTTCACATCGGATGACAAAATTTGCTTGGTGACGCGACGGAATTCTTGTTCCAGTTGATCATTAAAGTTATATACCTGCAGATGGCCGATATTGCCGTCTTTGCTTTTCAAAACAGTATATTCCATGGGCGGGATATTTATGGTTTCGCGAATAATTCGGATTTCGGATGGCTCGGTATCGCCGTCGTGCAAAACAGTGAGTACCACAGGCGTGCCTTTGTTGCCGCGAATAATGGTGACTGCTTGTTCTAGGCTCATGCCAATGGCACTTGTTTCGTCGATCAATAAGATGCGGTCCCCGGAGCGCAACCCAGCTCGCTCTGCAGGAGAATTTTTTAACGGTGCGATAATGGTTGGATTACCATCCC
>Ga0154956_142_pt1 | contig 23521 bp, 26 predicted proteins | sample RifCSPhighO2_01_FD_105924 | JGI IMG/M metagenome (GOLD analysis project Ga0154956, IMG submission 105924) | Parcubacteria group bacterium RIFCSPHIGHO2_01_FULL_47_10b | reverse complement strand
GGGAGTAATCGAGCGGTATCAGGCATTAGCAGGAGCAGCGAAATTGGATTTGCAATCGCTCGAAATAGAAACCTTTAGTTTAAGCCGTGCGTTACTCGCCGAGAACCCAGAGCCACACATCATACTCGACATCGGTTCACTCAATTCAAGCATCAATGTGGTAAAAAATGGCATAATAGAATTAAGCCATAACATTGATACCGCAGGATTGAGTCTAACAAAGACCATTGCGAAAACTTTGAACGTAAATTTTAAGCGGGCCGAAAGTTTTAAGCGTGAGCATGGGCTTGAAGTTACAGGTGGTGACCAAGAGGCGATTAAGCCGTTGTATCCGATTCTCGACAAAATAGTGACAGAGGTAAATCGGGTTATGGCCAGTTATGAGTTGAAGCAACAACTGAATGTGAAGGGAGTGGTGTTGACCGGAGGTACGACAAGCATGAACGGACTGCTGGAGTTTTTCAAGGAGCGACTCAAAGTTTCCATTATTCTTGGGGATCCGTGGCAGCACGTTACTTATCCACAGGAGCTCAAAACCACTATGCAGGAGCTGGGCTCATCGTTTGCTGCTGCTGTCGGCTTGGCAATGAAATCAGAGTAGGGTATACTATATTCATAATGAGGAGAGGATTTTATGGCGGACTCAACAAATAGCGTTTTTGGAAACCAGCAACTTAAGTCCAAGAATCAGACGCGGAAAGTCTTGGCTTCTTTATCGCTGGGAACCATTGTAAATTTCTTAATTTTTCTTCTTGTAGTTTTGGTGTTGCTAGGTCTTTTTGTATTACAAAAAAATATCCATGGGCAGGCGGTGCGAAAGTGGGAGGGAGTGAAAGAACTACAGACGCAGCGAGACAACAATCTTGAAGCATTCGTACAAAATGGCATTCAGCAGCAGGTGGCACTAAAGGAATTATTACGAACATATCGAACAAGTTCCGAGGTGTTGGCGTTCTTGCAGGGTAAAACACTTCCTACAGTTTCATTTAGCAGTCTAAATTATGATGGAAAAACCAACACCATTCGTTTAAGTGGAAAGGCTGCGGCATATACAATATTAGCCCAGCAACTCGCTTTACTAAAGGCTGATAAACTGGATGTACAAGATGTCTCGATTTCAGGGGCAACACTATCTACTGATCGAGGCGTTGATTTTTCTATGCAAATCGTTTTGAAACCGACCGTTGTTTTGAAATCGAACACAGCCACAAATAAAGCAAAGTAAATAAGATAACTGGTATGGCGAAGCGACAACTTCTTATCAATTTACTACTCCTTCTCGCTACATTTTTTGTAGTAGTCTTTGGAGTGGTTCGTGTATACGCAATGATAAACGTGGAGAGCGAGAATTTTGAAATGGGAAAAAAAGAGGATGAGGCGTTACGGAAGTTGCTACAAGTTGAGAACCAGCTTAAAGCTCGGCGAGCGCAGCTCATTGAAAACGGAAAGCAATTTAATATAGCGGTTCCACTCGAACAGGATGTGCCTACACTACTTGCAGAACTCGATTCTATCGCTGCGAGTAAAAGCATGGTACTTGATAGTATTTCCCTTGGGTCAGTGTCTGCGGTTGAAGGTACGCAGGTTGGGAATGTGAAGGCGCTTCACTTCAAGATCAACCTAACGGGCTTGTACGGGTATTTTAAAGATTTTTTGACTGAATTGGAAACGAATATACCACTTATTAACATCGAACAATACTCGTTTACCCCTGTTATCACTGAGGCGGGAACGTTTGGATTGACATCTTTCAATGTTGACGCAACTACTTATTTCATAACCACAAGCAACAATGAGTAAGGGACAATCATTTCTGCTATTGCTGTTGCTCATCATGCTCATTATTCTTGGCGTTGTATTGGGACGGAATGTGTATCAAAACGCGCTCTCAACAGCGCTAAAAGAAATCAGCTCTGTTGATGCGATCAACCAGACAGCGACAACGCTTGAAGGCGTTTTAGATCCATCAAATTCGTTTAATGCTTCAATTCTCCAATCATTACGAACCCATGGCGATGTACCTGTGAGTCAATCAATGGGATCGTCTGCATTGGGCCGAAGCAATCCGTTCGTTCCGTATACGTACTAGTCTTGCTGATATGCCATACAATGAAGAATTATTACAGCAGCTTTCGGCTGCTCATGCATTATCTTCAGATACAATATCTACCATCATTTCATCGGCGCAGCAGCAAGGCGGTGGTATTGAGGCATACTTACTTCAGAATAACTTAGCGAACGACGACGATATTGCGAAGGCAAAAAGCGCTGTCCTTGGACTCCCTCTCTATGAACTTACCGATGACGAATTAGTGTCACCGGATATTTTGGAGTTAATACCGGAAAATACTGCCCAGCAATATGCTATTATTGCCCTCAAAAAGGAGGGCGACGAATTATCAGTGGGCATGGTACATCCTGAGAGCCTAGAAGCAGAGAGTGCCCTTGATTTTATTGCAAAAACGAATGGCCTGCATATCAAAAAGTTCGTTATTTCTAAGACTGACTTTGACGCTCTAACAAAACGATATGCAAGCGCAGTGACTCAGGTTGAGGAGGCAGTTGAGCACTTCGGTACTGAATTTGAGCAGTATGAGCAACAGGGCCAAGCCGATGAAAAAAAGAAAGCTAAGACTGCGCCGGGAGGCATGGAGACGCTCACCGAGCAGACGCCTATTACGAAGATTGTGAGCGTGATGCTGAATTATGCAGTTGAATCAAGGGCAAGCGACATTCATATTGAGCCATACAAAGATAAAGTCGCAGTACGCTATCGCGTTGACGGCACATTGCGCACCGCATTTAATTTGCCAAAAGGTGTTTTGAGCGGCATCGTAACTCGCATAAAGATTCTCGCCAATTTAAAAATTGACGAGTCACGCGTCCCGCAAGATGGACGTATTCATTCAACAACGGAAACCTGGGGGATTGATTATCGTGTGTCATCATTCCCTACGACCGAAGGAGAAAAGATTGTATTGCGCGTCCTTGATTCGTCCAGAGGTATACTATCATTACAGGACCTTGGTTTACATACGCGAAATCTGGAGAATATCAAGAAGGCTATGGAGGCGCCGTTTGGTATGATATTAATCACGGGACCAACAGGGTCAGGAAAGACAACGACGCTTTACTCGATGCTGAGTATCGTGAATAAGGAGCAGGTGAATATTGTGACGCTTGAGGATCCGGTTGAATACTATTTGAAAGGCATCAACCAGTCACAACTTCGCCCTGAAATCGGTTATACATTTGCATCTGGTTTGCGAAGTATACTACGGCAGGATCCTGATGTTATAATGGTGGGAGAGGTGCGCGACCAAGAAACTGCTGAGCTGGTTGTCCATGCCGCTTTGACCGGACATCAGGTATATTCGACGTTACATACGAATGATGCCCTTGGCGTGATTCCGCGGTTGTTGGATATGGGCGTTGACGATTTTTTGCTTCCCGCGAGCTTAACTCTGTGCGTTGCCCAACGACTAGCGCCGCGTCTATGTGAAAAATGTAAGGAGCTGGATAAAGAAAGTGCGGAACGTATCAAAAAAATGCAAAGCGAACTGACGTTTTTGGATGCAAATGAGCGAAAAGCACTGGGCATCGAGTCAGTAAAGAAGATATACAAACCAAAAGGATGTGCTACGTGCGGCAATAAAGGATTTAAGGGGAGGATCGCTGTTTACGAGACATTGGCAGTTACGCCTGAACTGGAGGAAATCATTATCAGTAAACCTTCAGAAGACATGATTCGAAAAGAAGCAGAACGCCAAGGCATGGTCACAATGCAACAAGATGGTTTTATTAAGGTATTGCAAGGTGTTACAAGCTTGGAACAAATATATGAGGTTGCAGGGGATTAAAACAATGTGTATTTACAATTATTAACTAATCACATATTATGGCCGATGAAAAATTAGTCGTACTTGTGGAGGATGACGACTTCATCTCAGAAATGTATGCCACTAAGTTCCAAGTTGAGGGATATGCTTTCGAGGTTGCTCATAATGGGGAAGAGGGGCTTCGGCTTATTAAGGAGAAGAAGCCGGTATTAGTATTATGCGACATTATTTTGCCAAAAATGGATGGTTTTGAAGTATTAGAAACGCTGAAAAAAGACCCGGAGACAAAGATGATCCCTGTTTTGTTGCTAACCAACCTTGGTCAGAAAAAGAATATAAAGCAAGGCCTGAAGCTTGGCGCTGCTGATTATATAATAAAGGCGCACTATACTCCAAAGGAAGTTGTTGAAAAAGCGAAAGCGATATTAAACGCTCAGAACAACGTATAGCCCCAATGACAGAAACAGCCCGAAAATATGAGCTTGAGGATTTATTGGTTACCACTGCAGAGCAGGAGGCGTCTGATTTGCATCTTGTGGCTGGCCGCCATCCCACGCTTCGCATCGACGGGAGCTTAGTGCCATTGGTGAAGCGTCCGGTATTAACACCAAAGGATACGAAAGAACTCGCCGAAGCAATTTTGACCAAAGAGCAGATTGAACTTTTCGAGGAGCATAAAGAGATGGATTTATCGTATGATTTTCAAGGCAAAGCCCGGTACCGCATTAACGTCTATCGGGAGCGCGGCTATCATGCACTGGCATTACGGTTTATTCCCCAGGAGATTAAGACATTGGAGGAGCTGAATCTACCTATTGTATTAAGCAAGTTCACGCAACAGGCGCAAGGACTGGTATTAATTGTAGGGCCAACAGGACATGGAAAATCAACCACAATGGCGTCACTTATCGATATTATTAATAAGACGCAAAGTAAGCATATAGTGACAATCGAGGATCCAGTCGAGTATCTTTTTATTCAAGATCGGTGTATCATTAACCAACGAGAAGTGCACAGCGATACGCTAAGTTTCGCATCTGCACTTCGACACTCGTTTCGACAAGACCCAGATGTTATAATGGTGGGAGAGATGCGAGATCGAGAAACAATCTCGACTGCAATAACGGCTGCAGAAACTGGTCATCTCATTTTCGGTACTTTGCATACCAATAATGCCGCGCAGACTATTGATCGTATTATCGATATTTTTCCCGCAGAGCAGCAAAATCAGATCCGGACGCAGGTGGCGTCAACGCTTATTGGCGTTATTTCCCAACGGTTGTTGCCACGCATCGAAGGAGGACTGATCCCAGCTGTTGAGGTTATGGTTTCTACCGCCGCAGTACGGAATCTTATCCGTGAGAATAAAATCCACGAACTTGATACGGTAATAACCACAGGCTTAGACAAGGGGATGATTAGCCTTGACCGATCGTTGGCAAATCTCGTCCATATGCATGAAATTTCGCTCGAATCAGCATTACCATATGCATTTGATCAAGAGAACTTAAAACGATATATCACTAAAAACTGACCATGAAATTTGAATACAAGGCCAAAGGGCCAAAAGGAGGGTTGCAGTCCGGCGTTGTCGAAGCCAGCAACCGAGCAGGCGCGCTGGAAATTTTACAAGACAACAAACTTACTGTTTTATCGTTGAAAGAAAAGACTGGCAGCGGGATGCTTGATTTTGACCTGGCTGCGCTATTCCCAACACCTCCAAAGGAATTGGTTATATTCTCGCGATCGTTGTCCTCGTTGTTTGAGGCAGGGGTGCCACTCGTCGAGTCAATTCGCATTTTGGGCGAGGAAACGATGAATTTACCATTTCGACGGGTATTACTGACAGTTGCAAATGATATTGACGGCGGTTTACCGTTTTCTAAGGCGATCGCGCAGCATCCGAAAACATTTAGCAATTTTTATGTAAGCATGATACGGACGGGTGAAGTATCTGGCGGCCTTCAGGAAACTCTATTGTTTTTAGCTGATCACCTCGCAAAGGAGTATTCGCTCAAAAAGAAGATAAAGAGCGCGTTGACCTATCCCGCCTTTATTGTCAGCGTTTTTGTTATCGTCGGTCTTGTCATTTTTGTGTTCGTGTTACCGCAATTATTGAATACACTTGAACAGATTTCAGGCGGGGAATTGCCGCTATTTACTCGGATACTGGCTGCGGTAAGCGGTTTTGTTGTAGATTGGTTATGGCTTATTCTTGTAATACTTGTCGGTGGCGCCGGGTCTCTTTTATATGCGGTGAAGACGCCACAGGGATTGCGCGCGTGGCACGAAATTCAGCTGCAGCTACCCGTGTTTGGGCAATTATTTAAGAAAGTATACCAAGCGCGTTTTGCTGAAAATTTGGCAACTCTTGTGCGCTCAGGGCTCCCGATATTGGAAGCGTTGCAGATTGTAGCTGATGTTGTAGATAACAAGGTGTATTCGGAGATAGTCGAGGACGTGGCAAGTAAAGTCAAAACAGGAAAAAGCATTGAGTCAGCGTTGCGGCAGTACCCAGTACAGTTCTCGCCGCTGTTGACCCAAATGGTGGCAGTCGGAGAAAAGAGCGGCAAGCTTGATTCAATATTGCAGAAGATTGCTGATTTTTTCCAGCAGGAAGTTGAGAATACGGTCGCGACGCTTTCGTCATTGATTGAGCCAATGTTGATTGTGGTGCTGGGCGTGGGGGTTGGGCTCATGGTAGGAGCGGTACTTATCCCCATGTATTCGGTCATTACAAATGTCGGCGCACTATGATATTGTGAAGCGTATGGTAAACGAGTATACTGTATGTACGTGATACACGCAAACAACAACCGAAAGGAGGTGAGTGTGAGATGAAGAAATTCAATCAAGGCTTTACCCTAATTGAGTTGTTAATCGTCATCGCAATCATCGGCATTCTTGGTGCTGTGTTATTCGTATCACTCGGCTCACCACAGGCAGATGCACGAGATTCAAAGCGATTATCAGACATTAATTCCTTGCAATTGGCATTGGAGTTATATAACAATAGTAATAATGAGTATCCCCAAGCATTGGCTAGCTTAGTAACTGATGGCCAGATCGGCGCTGTTCCCGTTGATCCGCAAGGAAATAGCTATAGTTATGCTGTAAACACTGATCCGGCGACAGCATATCACCTAGGCATTACCCTAGAGGATACCGCTCATTCTGCGTTATCTGGGGATGCTGATGCAAATTCAACGCCAACAGGGATAAATTATACCAACGGTTTTCCTGGGGCAGATCCGGTTTACGACGTTCGTGTTGGTAGTTAATCCAGCATCTAGCATTAGATTGGCACCGTAGAGGAGATTGCGGGCGCGGAATTACCACGCCACACGTAATCTTTTCCACGGTGCCAATCTTTTTGTTTGTCTGTGTGTTAGAATAGGGCGTATGGACATAATGACATTTGTCGTTGGAGTAGCATTCGTTTTCGGCGCCCACATTGGTAGTTTTGTGAATGTCGTCGCTTTGCGATTACACACTGGCGAGCCGATCGCACGAGGGCGATCGCATTGTGCTGATTGTCGGCATGTTCTGGAGTGGTTTGAGCTGGTGCCGCTGGTAAGCTACCTGGTGTTACGGGGACGCTGTTTAACATGCAAGAAGACTATCGCAGTCCGATATTTCGGGGTCGAAGTCGTTATGGGCATTCTTTTTGCTGCAGCCGCAGGTGGATTGTTTGTGCTCGACGACCCGCTGTCGTGGTTGTCGATCGCGCTATGGTTTGTTGTAATCGCGGGACTCGGGATTATTTTTCTCTACGATCTCGATCATTACTTGATTCCGAATGTTGTATTGTACCCGTTATTCGTTGTTACGGCGATTGGAATTGCGGTGCTCTATCCGGATGAATTTCTTATTCGGGTAGGTGTGGGCTTTTCGGCAGCCCTTTTTTTCTATATAATACATGTAGTGACAAAGGGAAGGGGAATGGGATTGGGGGATGTGAAATTTTCGCTGTTGATCGGGGTCTTATTAGGACCAGTACTGACTATTTCTGCGATGTTTGTGGCATTTGTTTCGGGAGCTGCAGTGGGGTTGGTATTAATAGCACGGCAGCAGAAGCAGTTGTCCTCACAGATCCCGTTTGGTCCATTTTTAGTTGGGGGAACATTGCTCATCGGCATTCTTTCGTTTTATTTCGATATAAGTCAATTGATGCAATGGTATATGTATTGAAGACAACTAAGAACTCCCGCACACAAGGATTTACCCTCATTGAATTAGTGGTAACAATAGCCATTATCGCGATCCTCGGGGGTCTTGTTTTATTCGGATTTGGGAATGATGGTCGTCAATTTACGCTTGATTCAAATGTGCAAAACATTATGGCAGAGGTTCGAACGGTACAATCGCTCGCATCGTCGGCCGCGCCATTTGAAGGCACGCCATTCAACGGGGCAGTTCCTGCTGCGTACGGGGTGTTTTTTGCTCGTCCAAGTACTATTATCTTATTTGCTGATTCAGGTAGCGGAGTTGGTAAGACAGAAGGACAATATGACAGCTTGGGCGTTGATGGTATTGTGAAGATTGTCCCACTCGATAATTTGCTTGCAATTACATCAGTATCACCAACAGATTCGACAAGTATTGTGTATACGCCTCCCCATGCACGAGGAATCATTAATGGCTCGCCGGCTTTATCCGAGGCAGTAGTGACACTTGCGTTGCAATCAGACCCCAGTCGCACTCGCACTATTACGTTTAATAGGGTTAATTTGATCGATGCAAATTAATAATTCACACAATCAGCGCGGCATTACATTTTTAGAGGCCTTAGTTACGATTGCCATCGTTGGCTTTGGATTTGCTGGTTTATTGGCCTTGTCTGCAGCAAATATTCGCGCTGCAGAATCAAGTACAAATACATTTGTCGCATCGAATCTAGCAACTGAAGGCGTTGAGATCGTTCGACGAATCCGTGATACGAATTGGTTGCAGGATGCACCTGATTGGCTAGAGGGTATTACACCAGGAACCTACAGTGTTGCGTATGCAAGCAATAACCTTGGTATTGAATACGATTCGTTTTTGCGCGTTGATCCGACGACCGGAGCTTATCAATACAGCACTGGCAGCCCAAGTCTATTTAAGCGTGGCATTGTTATTTCAGTCGTAGACCCGACGCAAATTAAGGTTGAAGTCAGCGTATCATGGAGCGAGCGTGGGAAGCAGCGGTCAATCGCTGTGGAGGACCGTCTGTATAACTGGAAATAACGTGGTGCTATTTTTTTCAAAAAAATGAAACACATAATACGCAATCGCACACAGCAGCAGCAACAAAAACAACAGCACGGAACCACGCTCATCGAGCTTTTGGTAGCCACGGCGATTATGGGAATTATTGTGATTACTTTGGGTGCGACCCTGGTTCAGGTAATCAAAGGAGAGCGTCGGGCGATTGCGCTTCAAAATGTGCAAGACAATATTAGGTTTGCCCTTGAGATAATGGGCAAGGAGTTGCGGCTTGCCCAACCAATGAATCCCGTCGATATTGCTCCTTGTAATTCCGATCGAAATTATGTTGTGAGTGGCGCAAATGATATTGCATTTAAGAGCGATGAGGGTGACTGTATCCGATACTGGGTTTCCAATGGGCAGCTCATGAAGCAAGTTGACGAAGATACCGACGGTTCAGTCGATTCCCAGGGCGCGGTTACATCAAATGAGATTTTCATTAACTCACTCACATTCACAAAGTTGTTTGACGATGTTGGAGAGAATCCGAACCACCAACCAAGCATCACAATCAATATCGATGTGTCGAGTAAAAATTTAGCATTCCAAGATGCATCCACTATGCGATTACAAACCACAGTTACTCAGCGCAGTCTCGATGTAACTCCATAAAACAACCATGCACAAGCCCAATTCTGAAAATCAGTCCGGCGTTATTCTCATCCTATCACTCTTTGTGTTATCGATTGCACTAGTGATTTCGTTGAGTTTTGCTGCCGTATTTTTGAAGGAATTAAAACTGTCGCGAGCAATCGTTCAGTCCACTGTTGCGTTTTATGCTGCAGATGCAGGGGTAGAGTATGCGTTATCTATTGATCGAAAGACACCGGGTGGTCTTACAGAAGGGGCGTACCCCGGGGCAAGCCTTACCAATACCGCTTCGTATCAATATACGGTTTCAGGAACGAGTCCGGGCCGTGTGATTAAATCCATTGGATCGTTTGGCACTGTCCAGCGGTCACTTGAAGCGAGGTACTGAACTGATATGTATGGCAGCCACCAATTCCAAGTCGCTAGAGAGGGAGCGCGCAAAAAAGCGCATAGAACAGTTACGAAAAGAGATTGAACATCATCGGTATTTATACCATGTACTCGATACGCAGGAGATCTCTGATGCGGCGAATGATTCGCTGAAAAACGAGCTTGTACAATTAGAAAAACAGTTTTCCGAACTCATAACGCCGGACTCGCCGTCCCAACGAATCGGAGGTGTTGCGCTTCAAAAATTTGAAAAAATTCGGCATGAAACTCGTCAGTGGTCGCTTGATGATGCTTTTACGCGCGAAGATGCGTTGCGCTGGGAAGAACGGAATCGTAACTTGCTTTCTGATGATGCAACGAAGCCAGCGCAGTTCGAATATGAAATCGAACCGAAAATCGACGGCTTACATATTGCGCTCACCTATCGGGAAGGTGTTTTGCAATCAGCTGCAACGCGCGGGGATGGATTCATCGGAGAAAATGTCACACATTCGATCCGTACGATCGAGGCGGTTCCACTTCGGTTGGACAAACAGATTGACATTTTTATCGAAGGAGAAATATTTATGCACAAGGACGAATTCGAAAAATTGAATCAGCGTCGGGCCAAGTCTGGGGAGCCACTTTTCGCAAATCCCCGAAATGCGTCCGCAGGCGCAATTCGACAACTTGATCCAAGTATCGCAGCGCAGCGAAAGCTCGACTGTGTGGTGTATGAGTGTAGCAATGCGAGCATTCCCATTCCAGCGAAACAATCGGACAAGCTCCAATTTTTGCGAGAACTGGGGTGCAAGGTGAATCCCTATGTGAGCGTGCAGCGTTCTCTGGAAGGCGTTTGCAATGCATGGCAGGAATGGGGGACGAGGCGCTCGCAAGAGAATTACTGGATTGATGGAGTGGTGGTAAAAATAAATGATATAGAACTACAACGACGCGTCGGATATACTGGTAAGTCACCCCGCTGGGCATTGGCGTTGAAGTTCGCGCCAGAGGAAGCGACAACAGTGCTTAAAGACGTGACTTACCAGGTGGGAAGGACGGGAAAAATTACTCCTGTGGCGGTTTTTGAACCGGTGAAAGTGCATGGTACCATAGTCCAGCACGCAAGTTTGCATAATTTTGATGAAATTCAACGACTCGATATCCGAATTGGGGATACTGTTATTATTCATAAGGCAGGGGATATCATTCCGCAGGTCAAGCAGGTCTTGAAAGGGTTGCGGCCGCCACATGCGCAAGCCATAAAGCCACCAAAAAAATGTCCATCATGTGGTGCGCCGGTTCATAAAGAGGATAGCGACTATGTCGATTATGTGTGCTCGAATCCTCGCTGCCGTACGATATTTTTGGAGGAGCTCACCTATTTTGTTGGTAAGGGAGGATTGGATATCAAAGGACTAGGAACGAAAATAGTTGAGCATTTTGCTGATGTTGGGCTGGTAACGAAACGGTCAGACATTTTTGGCCTACAGAAAGCAGAGCTTCTCGAACTCGAACGGTTTGCAGAAAAGTCAGCTGATAATTTAGTGGCAGCCATTGAGCGGGCAAGACGAGTAACGCTTCGAGCACTTATTCGGTCGCTGGGAATACCTTTGGTTGGAGATCAGACAGCTAGTTTATTTGTGGGATATCTTGAGCGTTCGCAAGGCGCGATCCGATCGATTCGGGAGTTGTTGCGTGCCATGGATTCGATAACGCTCGAGGGATTACTGTCCGTCCATGGTATTGGAGAGCGCGTTGCCCAGAGTATCGTGGCTTTTTTTGCACATGCAGCAAATCGGAAGGAGCTTCAGGAATTCGAACATCGAGGAGTGCGTATTATTCGTGAACAACGACACCAAAAATCGCAAATCTTCAATAATAAGACATTTGTTTTAACTGGATCATTGGAACGGTTAAGCCGCGCGAAAGCACAGCATGCGATAACGCAACGAGGGGGTACAGTAAGTTCGTCGGTATCTGCGAAGACTGATTACGTTGTGGTTGGACTTGGCCCGGGATCAAAATATGACAAGGCGCGCGCTCTTGGAGTGAAGACCTTGAATGAAGCCCAGTTTCTCGCTATGATTAACTGATATATGGAAATAAACGACGTAAAACATATCGGGCTACTTGCTCGACTCAAGTTAAGCGACGCAGAGGCGTCCGCCTTAACTATTGATCTGAACAAGATTGTCGCGCTTGTGGAGACATTGCCGGCGACAAGGCGGAGCTCCGATGATGATGAAGAAGAAAAAAACGAAGAAGAAGATGTAGTGGAAGAATCGAACGAGCGCATTACAAGAGGCGATGAAACGCGGCAGGATTTTCGCATTACATCGGACGAACTTATAGCTGCTTCGCCAGATCATAACGGACGATTCATTCGCGTAAAAAAGATCATTGATAAAGACGCATAAGCTATGTCGAATCATCCTCGGTTTAACTCAATACGACAGACACAGGAAGCATTGCAAAACAAGCAGATATCATGCGAGGAATTGACGCGAGCATATGTGCAATCAATTGATGAGCATAATGATCTAAATGCGTTTATCAGCGTGTGCGGCGAGAGAGCTATCGCAAAAGCGAAAGAAACCGACTCTAAAATCGTCCACGACGATGCATTATCAGGCATGGAGGGCGTGGTTCTGGGGGTAAAAGATAATATTTTGGTCAAAGGATTGGGCTGCACTGCTGGCTCAAAAATTCTTGCATCATATACGGCATCGTATACTGCAACGGCAGTTAATCGATTAGAGGAGGCCGGGGCAATTGTTATTGGCAAAACCAATCTCGATCAATTTGGCATGGGTTCGTCGTCGCAATTTTCATATTTTGGAGGAGTAAAGAATCCCGTTGATCCGGAGCGGGTTCCTGGAGGATCAAGCGGCGGATCGGCAGCAGCAGTTAAGGCCGACATGTGTCTTGCGGCACTTGGCACTGATATGGGGGGATCGTGTCGCCAACCAGCGAGTTTTTGCGGAGTTTTCGGGTATAAGCCGTCATACGGACTAGTGAGTCGGCACGGATTACTTTCATCAGGACCGTCTTTAGATCAGGTGGGCGTATTGGCGCACTGTGTCGAAGATATCGAAGTAATAATGGGGGTGATGGCTGGACAAGACGGACTTGATGCCAATGTCCGATTACCGCAGTTTCGCTCTCGTAAGGACGTTCCCCTTAATGCATTGCGGATTGGCGTACCCGAAGAATTTTTTACTGACGGACTTGATGATGAGATCAAGAAAGCAGTGCACGACCAAATCACTATGCTGAAGAAACAGGGAGCTACGATAACGAATATTACGCTCCCGCACGCGACCAAAGAAGCGATTGCTACCTACTACATCATTATGCCCGCTGAATGTTCTTCTAATTTGGCGCGTTTTGATGGGGTACGTTACGGTACGCGTATCGAAGGAGATGGATCGGCAGGGGTTGGCAGCGATGTTATAGAATCATATTTACTTACGCGCGAGGATGGATTCGGCGCTGAAGTGAAGCGACGTATTTTATTAGGAACGTTTGTATTATCGGCTGGATACGCAGATCGATATTATGTGCGAGCCCAGCAAGCGCGAAACATGCTGCGCGAGGGTTTGGCCAAGGCTTTTCGCGAGGTTGATATTATCATTACGCCCACAACGCCGAACCCTGCATTTCCGATTGGATCGAAGACTGATGACCCAACGACGATGTATTTGGAGGATATTTATACCGTGAGCGCAAACTTGGCTGGAATTCCGGCGATTTCGATGCCATGCGGATTGTCGCAGGGATTACCTGTGGGCATGCAGATTTGGGGACGGTATGGGGATGATGCAACGGTATTGGCTGTTGCACGGCAGCTCGATGCGCTCAATAAAGGGCAATAAACAAAAATAATAGGAACACTAATTAATTGTAGCGAATAATTTGCATTATGGAGGAGGCGATTTTCGTACTGCGGAGGATATTCACGGTCATAAGCATAGTAACGTTTATCGCGGTGATTATTTTGGCTACGTTCAAAGTGCGACAGCTATTGTTTATTTGGCGGGTCGTTATGGAAGACGAGCCAGGATATAGTAAAACAAAGGCAATGAAAGAGTGGGAAAACATCCAGCGTTCGCTTGACTCTGATGACCGTTATGCGCTACAATTGGCTATTACTGAAGCGGATAAACTGGTTGATCGGATATTGATCAAGAGTCAATTTGAGGGGAAGACAATGGATGATCGATTGCGCATGGCGTATCGCAAGGGTAGGCCGAGCGTCGAGGAACTCTGGCGAGCACACAAGACGCGGGAATACGTAGAGCAACAACAGGGAACTATCGATCAGCTCCTTGCGCGTCAAACGGTGAATCGTATCGAGCGGGTGCTGAAGGAATGGGATATACTGTAGTGGTGTGCGTGGAAGGTGCTTATCCCAAACATAGACAGAAGCTACACCGCGGGGTGGTGTAACCGGCAGCACGTCGGGCTCAAATTGGGCCTCCTGGTTAGTAATAGCTAGGTAAGAAACCCATCAAATTCGGGGAAGCCTATTTGAAGAATTGAGGAAATTTTTACGAATTGGTGATCCCGAGCCAAGCTAATCGTTTGTTCGACCATTTGATCGAGCGAGATGATTAGAAGGTGTAGAGACTAGACGGTGGGGTCGCTATGTATGGAGTTCGCCAACAACGCTAACTTTATGCAGCGACAAGGGATAGTCCAGACCACAAACAATCATCGGTTACTATGTCATTATGATATTTGTATCGATGGGGCAGCGAAAGCTGTAGATGGTAACTGCATAACCCGAAGGTTTGAGGGTTCGAATCCCTCCCCCGCAAAAAAATTCAGAGAAATAGGCCAGTAGCTGGCCTATTTCGAGTTGTACAAACATTTGCATATGGTCCGAAGGAGCATTGATTTAAGAAGAAAAATCAAAGGATGGCTGCAAGGCCTAGAGGACAATCTGACCAAGCCTGTTTAGGCATAGTCCTCGTAGCTGAAACGCTTGCAAATGTACATATTATTGCTAGAATTCAAGTACTAGAAGCAAAAATGGCGTACGAATATACGACACTGACGCCAGGGTAGCTCAACGGCTGAGCAGGGATTTCATAAGTCCAAGACTGCGGGTTCAACTCCCGCCCCTGGTAAAGAATACACAACAAATCATGTCGGTATTTTGAAAATTAATTTTACGCAGGGTATAATGAAAGAATGCGCAAGTATGTCGATGAAACATTTTTCGATACATGGTCGCCGCACATGGCGTATGTGCTTGGATTTTTGATGGCCGATGGCTATGTGAACATCAATGTTCGTGGATCGCATTATCTCGGATTTACGTCGACAGACAAAGAGATCATTGGGAAAATTCGAAGCATTTTGCAGTCGGAGCATCGCATCGGAGTTCGTACTAGGAAAGGGAAATATCAGCACCGAAAGAAAGCATATACACTTCAAATCGGCAGCAAGCATATGGTGATGGTACTGACTTCCATGTACGGAGTGATCCCAAATAAAAGTTTACGGATCGAGTTTCCTACATATATACCGAGACAGCATCTAAAACATCTGGTGAGAGGATACTTTGATGGTGACGGAGGGGTTGTGTACGTTGAATACAAAAGAAAGAATCGGAATAATACGATTGGACGAGCATTCCATTCACGCTTTACCAGCGGTAGTCGCGTTTTTCTCAAAGAACTCCATAAACAGCTTCAGGCAGCAAAGATAGTAACAGGTGGTTCATTGCAAGTGAAACCAGGGGGAGGATTCGAATTAGCATTTGCAGCGTACGATAGTATTGCTTTATTCGAATTTATGTACAAGAATGTGTCATATCGGTATTATTTGGAGCGGAAACGTAATGCATTTTACAATATAATACAATTGTGGAATTAGCGAATGGGGGCGTAGATCAATTGGTTAGATCGCCACTCTGTCACAGTGGAGGTTGCCGGTTCGAGCCCGGTCGTCCCCGTAGTAACGAAATCGACTATAGTTAACGAACCACATGAACCGAGTAATTGCGCTGATCGGATTATTGGTATGTGCGGGGTTGGGCTTTGCCGCCGCCTATTTTTTTATTACCTCTCTAGATCCGAGCGCACTGGATTTTATTGGTTTTTTGTTTTTCTATCTAAGCATACTTGCATCGATGTTCGGCGTAATCGGTTTTTTCTATACATTGATTGCTGGCAGAGGACAGAGCAGATTGCCCGTAGTGCTACGCCGAACGTTTTTGCTTGCATGTCTTGTTGTTGGATTGTTAGCGTTCCAGCAAGGACGAACTCTTACTATTCTGACCGGAGTGCTTTTTTTTGGTATGATAGTATTCGTAGACCTTGCGTTGGCAGGGTCGCATGAGCATGAATAAACGAATTATGGTAACGAAGCGTAAACAACAGAAGAAAGTCGTGAAAACTCCGATATTGGCGCTAAAAAAAGCTGCTGTCAAAAAACTTGCAGCAGCAAAAACGTCTGTAGCTCTTGATCAATGGGAGCGGGATTATCTCGGCAGGAAAGGGGCAATTCGCGAGGTGTTTCAGTCACTCAAGGAACTTCCTGAAGCAAAGCGAAAAGCAGTAGCTCAAGAAGCCAATGCGGTCCGAACGGAACTCGTAGCGCTCTTCGAGAAAGCGCAAAAGAAGCACGGCGTAGGTATAGCAGAGAAGCGAGCACTGAAAACGCATACTATCGACGTCACATTACCGGGGGTTTCAACGCCAGTCGGACATATACACCTCGTAAGCCGAATGATTGAGCGCGTGACCGACATCTTTAGTTCAATGGGCTTCGATATTGTTGAGGGACCAGATATAGAGTCACCGTATTATAATTTTGATGCATTGAATGTGCCAGCAGATCATCCGTCGAGGGATTTATGGGACACATTCTGGATGCAAGAAGCGGGCGAGATCGGTCGCGCAGGGCGTATTGCAAATCAGAATGACAGTCGAAGGCTGCTACGCACGCATACCAGCCCCGGACAAGTTCGCTATATGGAAACACATAAGCCGCCATTCCGTATGGTTGTCCCGGGCCGTACCTATCGGTTTGAAAACGCTGATCGCACGCACGGGTTCGAATTTCACCAGATTGAGGGAATGATGGTGGGACCTAATATTAGCGCTGCGAACTTTAAAGGTATACTCACGGTATTTTTTAATACATTATTTTGCGACATTCAAAGCGCTCAAGGAAGCAAGACGAACGTCACAAGCGAGCAAATTAAAGTGCGTCTACGACCCAGCTTTTTCCCATTTACGGAGCCCAGCTTTGAAGTATTTATGTGGTTCCAGGGGCGGTGGCTGGAAGTTATGGGAGCCGGTATGGTACACCCCGAGGTCTATAAGCACGCCGGCTATAGCGCGGGTGAAATTGCAAAAATCCAGGGATTTGCCTTTGGCGGTGGCATCGAACGCTTGATCATGATCAAGCACCAGATTCCAGATATGCGATTATTGTATGTCGGTGATTTACGGGTTATTCGGCAATTTTCGTAACTTTATTTCAACATTTTATTATGCGGTTTTCATATAACTGGCTGAAAGAGTATCTGGCATACGCAGTGAGCCCTCAAGATGTGGCGGATATTTTAGCAATGCATAGTTTTGAAATCGAGACTATCGAAAAAGTGGGGGATGACACTGTGTTGGATATTAATGTGTTGCCAAACCGTGCGCCAGACTGCTATTCGCATCAAGGAATTGCACGAGAGGTGAATGCGGCTATCGATGCCAACCAGACAGTCTATCCATTTGCGCCCGCACAAACATACCGTCAGCCATTCAATAAGGCCGATAGTGCGCAAGGCACGTCAACATCACCACGCATCAAGGTGACAATCGAAAACGTCACCGATTGCCCCCGGTACGCATGCCAAGTCGTCGAACAGGTCGTGGTGACAAAATCGCCGACATGGTTACAGAATCGGTTGCGGGCGCTTGGACTTGAGGCTATTAACAATATTGTAGACATTACGAATTATGTAATGCTGGATGTGGGAAATCCGATCCATGCGTTTGATCTTGCATTACTGAAGGATACGAAGGGCAGTGAGCCTACCCACGAGGGTGACGATCATGCGCATATCATCGTGCGACGCGCGAAAGCAAACGAAAAAATTACGGGTCTTGATGGTATTACCTATACTTTGCAGCCCACGCACCTCGTCATCGCAACTCCTAAAAAACCACTTGCAATAGCAGGAATTAAGGGTGGCGTTGGTTCTGGTATTAGCGATAACACAACGTCGATTGTGCTCGAGGCGGCGCATTTTGATCGAAAGCTCATATACACAACGAGCCGCGCAATCAAATTAAAAACAGACGCCTCAACGCGATTCAGCGCTGGAGTCAGTCAATACTTACCAAGCATTGCGTTAGCTCGCGCCGTTGAGCTTTTGCGAACTGTGTGCGGAGATACCATTCGCTCCTTACCTGTTGTAGATCAGTGGCCAGGAATGCAGGATGCGAAAACACAACAGACAACCATGCGCCTCGACCGTGCAAAGCCGGGGAAGCTACTCGGCATTGCTGTTCCAGAAGAGCGAATTACAGATATACTCGGTGCGTTAGGATGCAAAGTGACAGACGCAGAGCAGGGCGGCTCTCAAGCGCTTACTATACAACCACCGTTTTGGCGACTCGACCTTACACGAGACGTAGACCTCGTCGAGGAAATTGGACGAATGATCGGATATGAAGCTATTCCAGCGACTTTGCCACTTGTCGTCGTGCAAACTCCGGAACCAAATCCTGCGTTCACGTTTCGAAACGAATTACGTCGATCACTTGTTAATCGCGGGTTCGACGAGATATATTCATATACACTCGTCAATCGAGATGATGTTGAACTTACCACAACCGATGAATCAATTATTTCTCGGCTCGCACTCCAGAATACGCTGAGCCATCGCCATGCATATGTCCGTCACAGCGTATTGCCGTGCCTACTTCGAGCTATCGCGGAGAATCAAAAGCAATGCGATCGATTTCAGCTGTGTGAGATTGGAAAAATATTCGAGCAGGAACGATGGAGCCTTGGACTTGCATGGTTCGACAGCGAAGCAACTACGTCACAGAAAGTTACGGATGGTAGTTATATACATCGTGCTCCGGCGTTTTTTGCATTGCGTGGAGCTATTGATGCTATGTGTGCCAATTTCGGCATCACTGATGTGCGATACGAGTCAGTTGGTGACAAGAAGCAGGCAGCGCAGTCATGGTTCGATCAGGGCGTTGTCGCGCAGATTGTTATTGCAGGTCGTCCGGCCGGAATCATCGCGCAGCCGAACAAAGCAACCATGCAGCACTATGATATTGCGGGTAACGCCGGAGGTTTAAATAATCAGGGAACAACGGCAGTTGCCGAACTCGATGTTGCGGTACTTCAAGACGCATCTATGCGCGTTGCGTTGTATAAAGAACCACCAGTATTTCCTCCGACGAAGAGAGATATTGCGATTGAAGTAGATAATAGTGTGCCATCACAGTCACTTATTGATACTATGACAACGGCAGGCGGGACAATAGTTGAATCTATATCGTTATTCGATTATTATGAAGGTACAAAGGTAGGCGCTGGAAAGAAAAGCGTTGCCTATCATATTGTGTACCGCGATCGATCCCGAACACTCACCGACGCTGAAGTAAACAAAGCGCATCGGGCGATCGAACAGGAATTACGCGACATGTACAATGCCGTAATTCGTTAGTATTTGCTAAGAGGTAATTTTCACTCCCGCATGACTGCAAAACCATCCTCATATTCAGCGAAAGATATTCAAGTATTGGAGGGATTGGATCCGGTGCGCAAGCGACCGGGTATGTATATTGGGTCCACTGATGTAAATGGATTACACCATTTAGTATGGGAGGTTGCCGACAACAGTATTGACGAAGCGATGGCTGGATTTGCGACGAATATCGTGTTGACATTGCTGGATAATAACCGGGTACGGGTCGATGACAATGGGCGTGGAATTCCCATAGATATCCACGAGCAGACAAAAAAATCGGCACTTGAGACCGTCATGACAACGTTGCATGCAGGCGGTAAATTCGGTGGAGAAGGATATCAAGTATCAGGCGGTTTGCATGGGGTTGGCGTATCCGTAGTGAATGCGTTGTCGGTGTGGTTGCGCACGGAAGTACATCGCGACGGGAAGGCATATGAACAGGTCTATGAGCGAGGCGTTCCGAAAGCCGATGTTAAGGAAATTGGTACATCGGACCATATGGGAACAATTGTTGAGTTTGAGCCTGACTCACAGATATTTATGAAGGAGGAGGGTGGGTTGAAAGAGGCATCGTTTAGTCTAAAAACCATTCTTGACCACTTGCGGCAACAGGCATATTTGACGAGAAAACTGCGGATCCGTATTATAGATGAGCGTTCACGGCGCGGCGCGGACAAAGACCGACCAACTGACTACACGTTTTATTTTGAAGGCGGTACTTCGTCATATGTCCGTCATCTCAACAAAAACGAAAATACGGAAAGCTATGCTATCTTTTCGGTCGTCGAGGAATCTCAGGGAGTCCAGGTTGATATTGCGTTCCAATATAGCGAGGGATTCCAAAGTAACCAATTAAGTTTCGCTAACAACATTCATACCGTGGAGGGTGGCACACATTTGACAGGATTCCGTACTGCGTTAACGCGCACGTTAAATAAATATGGTGAAGAAGCACAACTATACGGGAAAGATGACGACAAGCTAACGGGTGAGGACGTACAAGAAGGACTAACTGCAGTTGTTTCGGTGCGTCTGCGAGAGCCTCAATTTGAAGGTCAAACCAAGGCCAAGCTCGGCAATGCCGAAGTCCGTACGATTGTGGAAACCACCGTTGGTGAGCAGCTGTATAAATTATTTAAGCAGGATTCACAGCAAGCAAGTCGAATCATTAGCAAGGCGCTCCTGTCGCAGAAAGCGCGGCAAAAAGCTCGCGCAGTGAGGGATACTATTTTGAAAAAAGGCGTGTTGTCCGGATTGACACTCCCAGGAAAATTGACCGATTGTTCAACCCGAGATCCGGAGAAGAGCGAGCTGTTTATCGTGGAGGGTGACAGTGCCGGTGGGTCGGCCAAACAAGCCCGCAACCCACGCTTCCAGGCAATCCTCCCATTGCGAGGTAAAATCCTCAACGTTGAGCGGGCACGGCTGAACCGCATTCTCGAATTTTCTGAAATCAAGGCCTTAGTAGTAGCGCTCGGCACCGCAATCGCGGACGAGTTCGACATCACAAAACTTCGCTATCACAAAGTCATTATCACGGTTGATCGCGATGTTGACGGCGAGCACATAGAAACATTATTACTCACGTTGTTTTATCGCTACTTTAAGCCACTTATCGATGCGGGAAATATTTATGTCGCACAGTCACCATTGTATAAGATGACATTTGGCAAACAGATCGAGTATGCGTATTCGGAGAGCGAGCGGGCAGATACATTAAGCCGCTTTGCAGAGCCCCAGAAAGTTGATATTCAGCGATATAAGGGGTTGGGCGAGATGAACCCGGAGCAGTTATGGGAAACAACGATGGATCCAGAACGGCGCGTATTAAAACTTGTCACTGTTGATGATGCGCAGGAAGCGAATCAATACTTCGATATTTTGATGGGTAACGAAGTGGCGCCGCGGCGTAAATTCATTCAATCGCACGCTAAGGAAGTGGCATTTTTGGATGTATAAAGCGCGAGGCGCAGTGCTCAATATGTTGACTTTCTGCCGTAAACTAGTACGATACACCTATCACTATGAACAAAATTTTTCAGGCAACCGTTGAATATCTCAAGGCTTCACGCGCTGAACTGAGCAAAGTCCAGTGGCCGGGCAGGGATGAAACAATCAAGCAAACAGGCGTTGTTATCGCTATGTCGATTGCCGTGGCGGCGCTTCTAGGCATACTCGATTTCGTATTTCAAACCGTATTGCAATTCATCGTATAATATGCCAAAGCAGATTACTGACAATACACGACAATGGTACGCGATTCATACCTATTCTGGCTATGAGGATAGCGTAGCGCGCAATTTACGCCAGCGCATCGATTCCATGAACATGCAGGGCATGATTTTTAATGTGTTGGTACCGACTGAACGGAAGATCAAAATTAAGGGCAACAAGCGAGTTATTGAAGAGGAGCGCGTATATCCGGGATATGTACTAGTTGAAATGGTGGTGAGCGATGAGTCGTGGTACGTGGTACGTAACACGCCGCGTGTCACCGGGTTCGTGGGATCAGGCAACACGCCGGTGCCCATTACTGATAAAGAGATGCTTGGTATCATCGAGCGAATGAAAGTGGAAGAACCAGAGCACAAAATTGATGTAGTTATTGGAGATATGGTAAAAATCAACTCTGGACCGTTCAAAGATATGGATGGGAAAATTTCAGAAGTTGATGATAAGCACGGCAATGTCAAGGTTCTGGTGAATATGTTTGGCCGAGAAACGCCGGTCGAGTTGGATTATCTCGAGATTAAAAAATTGTAAATTTCGTAATACGGTAATCGTAATATCGTAACGCAATGAACGTATGGCAAAAGCAATTCTCAAACAGTTGAAAGTGCAAATTGCATCAGGCAAGGCAAATCCGGCGCCTCCTTTAGGCCCGGCGCTTGGCGAAGCAGGTATTAATATTCAACAATTTTGCGTTCAGTTCAACGAAGCCACAAAAGCCCGCATGGGTGAGGTGGTTCCGGTTGTTATTACGGTCTATGAGGATCGCAGTTTTCAATTTATTATCAAAAAGCCTCTCGCAGCGCAGTTGATTAAGAATGCGGCGAAAGTTGAAAAGGGGTCGGGCGAACCGAACTCGAAAAAAGTAGCGAAATTAACCCGCGCACAGGTACGCGAGATCGCTGAAACAAAGATGGAAGATCTGAATGCGTATGATGTCGAAGGAGCCATGAAGATTATTGAGGGGACAGCGCGTTCTATGGGCGTTGATATTGTAGAGTGATGAGCTATCAGAGTAACTAGGGATTTCATATATACTTATGGTAAAGCCGACGATTGGGCTCGAAATCCATGTGCAGCTGGCAACGGCCACGAAAATGTTCTGTTCGTGCGCCAATGATCCGCACGATACAACGCCTAATACAAATGTATGTCCGATCTGCATGGGGCACCCGGGGACGTTACCCGTACCCAATCAGAAAGCCATTGACCTTGTATTAAAAACCGGTATCGCGCTTGGATGCTCGGTCAATACGCATAGCAAGTTCGACCGCAAGAACTATTTTTATCCGGATTTACCCAAGGGGTATCAAATTACGCAGTACGATCAGCCGTTGTGTTTTGAGGGGCGGATGACTGTTTTATTAGCTGACCAGAGCAATCGCAATCAAGAGGAGGGCGGAGCGGGTACAACGGTCCGAATACGCCGTATTCATATTGAAGAAGATACGGGACGGTTGCAGCATGAGGGGCAACATTCGTTGGTTGACTATAACCGTGCGGGAGTGCCATTGAT
>Ga0154956_118_pt4 | contig 25971 bp, 21 predicted proteins | sample RifCSPhighO2_01_FD_105924 | JGI IMG/M metagenome (GOLD analysis project Ga0154956, IMG submission 105924) | Parcubacteria group bacterium RIFCSPHIGHO2_01_FULL_47_10b | reverse complement strand
GCCAGTTGCGGGCATTGCGATGGGACTTATATACGAAAGCGAAAAGAAATATCGGATTTTAACTGACATTCAAGGCCCAGAAGATCATAGCGGGCATATGGATTTTAAGGTTGCAGGAACGCGAGATGGCATTACGGCGTTGCAGATGGATGTGAAGGTTGAGGGATTGCCAACGCGTATTTTAAAAGAGGCATTAGATCAGGCGAAGCAAGCGCGATTGCATATTCTGGCTGAAATGGCCAAGGTTATTGCGGAGCCACGACCGGAACTCTCGCCGACCGCACCACGCGTTATTGTCATGATGGTAGATCCAACGAAGATTCGCGATATTATCGGTAGTGGCGGTGAAACTATCAACAAGATTATTGATCAAACTGGTGCAACAATTGACATTGAAGATGATGGAAAGGTATATATCACTTCGGAAAATCAGAAGGGTGGCGCAGACGCACGTGCTATAATTGAGAGTATAGTTAAAGAATATCAAGTGGGAGATATTGTTTCCGGCAAGATTGCGAGCATACTTGAGTTTGGCGCATTCGTCGCATTTGCGCCAAAGAAGCAGGGCATGGTGCATATTTCCGAATTGAAGACTGGGTTTGTGAAGCGAGTTGAGGACGTGGTAAAAGTGGGGGATATGGTAACTGCGAAAGTTATTAAGATTGATGATCTTGGACGATACAACTTGTCGATAAAAGCACTCGAGAAAGACAAGGGCTAATCAGAAAAATCCATAGTTCTATTGCCATGGAGGTACGCAATTTTTCTGAGTCACAACCGTCGACAAAAGACATTATTAAGCGCATGCGTAACGGCGTTGAAAGCGCTGGCGATGGCCTTCAAATAGACGATGAGGATACAGTTATTATTCGAACGATGCGCGAGGATTTAGAAAAAGCCAAGAAAGCGCCTGTGAAGGAGAAAAAGGTTGAAAAATCGCCGAAATTTGAAGAATCTGAGAAGAAAGCGCAGAAGGTTGTGATGGAACCGAAAAAAGAAGTGCCTGCGAAGGAAATCGTAGATAAGGAAACTCCATCATCATCGGCGGTTGGCATAAAGGTTGCCCTGTTGTTAATGACCTTGATTGTACTAGTTATTGGCGGGGGATTTTTGTGGTACCAGTTATATATTGTTGAGGACATTCCTGCAGTTCCGATCAGCCCTGCAGTGCCCTTAGTCGAAAATCCTTTACCGCCGATTAATTCACAAGATGTGGTGTCCGTTGAAACGGGCTTTATCGATCCGTTTTCAACCCACCCGTTGGCATTTTTTACTGAATCGTCTCAATTCGATATAGAGTTGCCACGGGCGGACCAGGAATCGCTGGCGGAATTTATCATGGCACTTTCGGGAGTCTCTCTTGAAACTGATATCCATGAGCTGTTTTTGCGAGTTTCTGGAACCCCAATATCATTTTTGACATTGCTTCATATTATTGGAGTTGATGTCTCGGAAACGATGATTAATGAAATGAAGGCAGCGCATTTATTTGTGGTTCGGGACGAAGGAGTGGGTGATCGGTTTACTGGAGTTGTTGAATTGAATGCAACCTCATCGCTGGATAGGGTAGTGCAGGCCTTGGAACAAGGGCGAGATGCTATGAGTTCTATTATTACCATATTTCTCGGTACAACGGCAACTGAACCCACTTTCACCACCGTCGATTACAAGGATGCAGTTGTAGTTTTTCAAAACTATGAAATGACTGGAGTCAGTTTTGATTACGCATGGATCGGTGCTCAACCATATGTACTATTTGGAACATCAAAGAATTCAATGCTACGTTTGATTGACGCCCTGATTGAAAAGATTGCAGCGGAAACCGCAATAGTTCACGCCCCAGAGGTGACAGTCTCAGAATAATGCAATCTTTTGAAAGATTTTGTGTACTAAAAAGAGGGTGTCGAGTTATCCACAGTTTTAGGGGTTGATCCCCGAAACTTTTTTTGTTATACTTGTCGTAGTTCATTATGTTCGTTTGAAGAAAGTAGTAAAAAAGTTCACAGTTTTGAAAAAATGTAAGAGGGATTTTTTTAACAGAGGAGAAGTAACGAACGAGGGAAGCACTGGCCAGTTCTTTCACAGAACGAGATATGCAAGCACTTCAGCTTGCTTAGCTTGCCGAAGCAGTTAGGCATAATGCTTATGACTTCGGTCATGGAGCAATGTACGTTGCAATATACGTACGTAAACCTAACGCAGTTTCGAAAGCTAGGCTTTCAAACTTCGAATGCTTGCATATAAAATATACCTGGCGCCTACGCGTCAGTAGAGGGATATACGGCGCGTAGCGCCGGGGAAGAAACCTCCCCGAGGTATTTCTCTATTTTCACACACGCCGAAATCCTATGTCTCCATTTGAATGGGGTTTTTTTATTTCAAAAATCATGCTACCATTGAACCACACGACGAACATAGATCGAGCGATAATACAACATAACGAAGCGCTATTAGCGTTATTATGGAACAGCGAGACCTTGAGGATTTCAAGGCACAACTACTTGCAAAGAGGGCAGAATTGGAGGGGCAGTTACAGCGGCTTGCCACAGAGAATCCTTCATTGAAAGGAGACTATGAGACGCAGTTTGCTGAGACTGCGGGGGCAAGCTTGGAGGATGAGGCGAGCGAAACCGAGGAATACATCAACGAACTTCCTGTTGAGCACGCGCTGGAGGCAAAGTTGAAGCGGGTTCGCAGCGCGCTAGAGCGTATCGAAAAAGAGACCTACGGCATGTGTATAAAATCAGGGAAACCGATAGATTTGAAGCGCCTGCAAGCAATTCCTGAGACACCGTATTGTCTCGAGGTTGAACAAGAACTCGAAAAAAACACCCGAACGTAGAAGCATGGCAGGGCGGGGACAAAATCCCAATGGCAGTGACTATACTTTCCGGTTCGCTGTACGGACTGCAAGCGAACACGGTACGCGTAGAAGTCGATGTACGCAGAGGCCTGCGGTCGTTTACGATTGTCGGGCTTCCCGATAAGGCCGTAGAAGAGGCGAAAGAGCGGGTGACAGCAGCTTTGCACAATAGTGGGTTACAGTCACCAAGTAAATTACCGCGACGGATCGTAGTGAACCTAGCTCCTGCGTCAGTTAAAAAGATTGGAGCAGGATTCGATTTACCTATAGCTATTGGATTTCTACACGCGATCGAGCCATTCCAATGCGACTTATCAGCTACTTGTTTTTTTGGTGAGCTCTCTTTGCATGGCGATGTAAAGGAGGTTCGGGGAGCGTTACCACTTGTACTTCATGCTCATGAGCAGGGGATTACCACGTGCTTTATACCTCAAGATAATATTTCCGAGGTAGAGATGGCGCGAGTTTCTGGTTTACACATATACGGAGTTCGTTCGCTCGCAGAACTGGTTTCTGATATGCGAAGAAATCGAGTCGAACAGCGGAACGATGCTGTTGCGAAGCGAGAAACTAGAAAGATAGGCGATAAAGCCAGCTATGAGCATCTATTCGAGCATATTCACGGACAGGAGTTTGCGAAACGCGGAGCAGAGATTGCTGCAGCAGGGTTTCACAACCTGCTGTTATTTGGTCCGCCAGGGTGCGGAAAAACAATGCTTGCGCACACGATGCCATCAATCTTGCCGGCATTACGTCGCGATGAGCTTGTTGAAGTAGTTCGGATATACAGCGCTGCTGGTGATTGTACCGAAGATATCGTACGAGGCCGTCGCCCGTTTCGAGCACCGCATCACAGTTCCTCTGATGTCAGTATTTTGGGAGGGGGTGCAATGATACGACCAGGAGAGATTACGCTTGCGCACAAAGGTGTATTGTTCCTGGACGAACTCGCAGAATTCAAAAGTAATGTGCTCGAGGCGCTGCGCCAGCCGCTTGAGGAGCGGCGAATTCGAATAGCTCGAGCAAACGGCACGTTCGAATTTCTCGCTGATGCTCTTTTGGTAGCAGCAACAAACCCATGTCCGTGCGGTTTTCGTGGGGACCCCGAAAAAGAGTGTCGTTGTACGCCAGCTCTACTATCGAAATATCAAAGAAAATTATCTGGGCCGTTACTTGATCGAATCGACATTAGTATTTCGATGCGGCGAATAGCATACAAAGAGTTTGAGCAAACACTACAAACCGGTGACTCGAGTGAAGTCATCCGCGCGCGGGTTACCCGTGTCCATGAAATACAGCAAAAACGGTTCGGTTCAGAGTTGCGTTTTAATGCAGCAATGAGGCCGTCTGAAATTCGACGTTTTTGTGTGGTCGGGACTAATGTGAGACGGTTGCTACAAAAGGCTGTAAAAAAGTATGGTCTATCGCCGCGAGGCTATTACAAGGTACTAAAGGTAGCGAGGACAATCGCCGATCTGGATAATCGCGAACACGTTGCATTGAACCATGTTGCAGAGGCGCTTCATTATCGACAGTCGACACTGATGCAGTAACCGTTGTTTTCTGGTACAATAGGGGGGTATGGGCACCTCGAATAAAAAGCGAGTTATCTTGATTGTTATAGACGGATTTGGAGTTTCTTTGACGGAACAAGGCAATGCGATTTCAAGCGCTCGAACACCCACATTCGACTTTCTCGAAGAGCATTTTCCTTTTGGTGTATTAAAGGCATCGGGAATTTCAGTTGGCTTATCATGGCATGAAGCGGGGAATTCAGAGGTGGGGCATATGACTATGGGGATTGGGCGTATCACATATCAGTATTTACCGCGCATTATCAACGCGATTCGCGATGGCAGCTTTTTTACAAACCCGCAATTTGTGCGCGCCGTGGATCATGTAAAGAAGAATAATTCAACGCTACATCTTGTTGGCTTGTTGGGAACTGGCGCCGTGCATAGTTATATCGATCATTTGTATGCGTTACTAGACTTAGCGCGCAAGAAAGAAATTTCAGACAAGGTAGTGCTTCACATTTTTACTGATGGCAAGGATAGTTTGCCCGATGATGGCGCTAAGTTGGTAAGCGCGTTGCAGGAACGATTGACCGAAACAAAGACAGGCATCATTGCTTCAATAACCGGGCGGTTTTATGCAATGGACCGAGATTTCAACTGGGATCGGACTGAAGCAGCATATCGCGCATTAGTCGAGGGAAAGGGCGAGCAGCTTGATAATCCTGTCAAGTACCTCGAAACGAGTTATGCAAAAGGGTTTGAGGACCATAGCATTAAGCCGGGGGTCGTGTATGGGAAGGATAATAAGCCAGTTGCACTCATCAAAGATGGCGACAGTGTCATATTTTTTAATTACCGCGAAGATCGAGAGCGGCAACTCGGCAAAGCTATTGCGTTGCCAGATTTAGTGCCGTTTAAGACAACGAAATTCAAGAATTTGTGTTTTGTGAGTATGACACAGTATGAGGATGTATTTAAGGATATTGCCGCATTTCCGCCACCGGTAATTGCAAACTGTTTATCCGAGGTGTTGAGCGCGAATGGCGTTGCGCAGCTGCATTTAGCAGAGACTGAAAAATATGCACACGTTACGTATTTTTTCAATGGCACTATAGAGAAACCGTTTACGGGCGAGGATCGGATTTTGGTGCCATCACCCGAGGCAGTATCGTACCATGAAGTGCCGGAGATGAGCACCCCCGAGATTGCGAATAAATTATTCCACGCACTCGAAGAAGGGAAGTACCAATTTTTACTGGTGAATCTCGCTAACTGCGACATGGTTGGACATACCGGTGATTTTGAAGCAACCATAAAAGCAGTCGAAAGCGTTGATGAAGCAATAAAAAAGATTTTGGATGTGGTACTTGCTGATGAGTATACCACCTTGATTATTACAGCGGATCACGGCAAAGCAGAGCGGATGATTGATCCGCATAGCGGTGAACGTCTCACTGAGCATTCAACGAACGACGTGCCAGTGTTTGTGGTGAACAAAGCATATGAACGGGAAGTAGCCGATGTTGAACGATTTCGTGCGAAGCGCGAGAGCATTGGGCTTTTGTCTGACATTGCACCAACGGTGCTGGATCTTTTTGGCATTACTATTCCGAAGGAAATGACAGGACGATCATTGCTTGAGGACCTTGGATTACAAAATGTCTGGAGGAAAACCCAGGAATAGAACATAATTGATAAATTGTATTATTATGTCAGTTGCAGCAGCAGAACCACAGCAAGGAGTGACACAGCCAGAACAACCAAAGCGACCGAGCGAGGTAACGGATATTGAGACCGACGGAGAATCGCTTCCGAAGACCCCTGAAACCACCATAGCAATGAGTGAACTTACTGCCAAAAAAGAAGAGGCAGTTGAGCGATATAAGCAGTTCGAGGCAGGTGATGCGAAACTAACTGATGACGAAAGGATAGCTCACAAAAAACTTGAGGTTCGGGCCGAGCAATTGTTTGAACAAGGTCAGGACATTCAGCACGAACGTTTAGCCAAACATAGCAATACATTACATGGGTTAAATGGTCCTGAAAAAGTGCGAACATTAGTTCATATAGCAACAAGCAAGCAAGGTCCACTATATGCCCTTAAGTTGGCGCGAGGACTTGGTGAGAGCGATGCGTCAGTTGTCGATGCGTTTCATGATTTTTTATGTAAACCAGAGAATAGTCATTTGCTCGATAAGATTTTTGGTTAGTAGCACGGACAACCTACAGTGTTCATGTCTGATATTGCATACACAGTTACCGTACTTGTTATTATCATAGCCATTATAGGAGTGGTTGGTTTTGCGATTGTGTTTGCGCGTCGGTTACTTCAAAAAAGCCGATTGAAAAACACCCTAAGCATGTCGTTGTATTTGGTGCGCTTGCCGCGTTATACGGATGAAGAGGATCAGAGACGTGAACTCAAAGATCGCATCGGCGTTATGGAGCAATTGTTTTCAAGCATGGCGTTGATTAAAAAACGTTCTTTCCTAAAACAATTTGCCGGCGGACCGGAACGAATCGTTTTTGAGATTGCCTCATCAGCCGGGGAAGAGGAGATTGGCTTTTATATAGCTACCCCAAAGGAACTTGAAACCCAAGTCGAGAGGAATATACATGCAGTCTACCCTCACGCCGAAGTAACGCGCGTTGTTGATGATTACAATATGTTTGTCCCAGGCAATGTAGTCGAAGCGAGCTTCCTGACACTTGCACATAATCCCTTTTTGCCACTACGGACCTATGTAGATATGAGCGCAGACCCCTTGGGGTCGGTGGTCAATGCGTTTCAAAGTATCAGCGCACAAGAAGGAGCAGCAGTTCAATTTGTAATAACCCCGCATGTGCAGTCGTGGGGGGTTAAGGGAAGGCGCGTGCTCGAGGCGTTGACACAAGGGAAACGCCCCGAAGAGGCATTTAAACATGCGCGATTTCTAAAGTCTACATTCAGCGGCGACAGTCCGGCGAAACACGCAAAGCAATCAGATCCAACCAAACAGCAGCAAATGCAGCAGATGACACAGTATCAACAGCAGGCAAATCAGCCAGTCGTGGAGGCAGTCCAGAAGAAGCTCAATAAAGTGGCGTTCCAAACCAATATTCGTTTGTTAGTATCTGCGCCGACAGAAATTCGCGCACAGCAACTACTAGGCCAGCTCGAAAGTTCATTTGGACAATTTAACGCTCCGGCCCAGAATTCGCTACGAGCAATGCGAGTATCAAAACGCAAGCTTCGTGAGTTTATTTTCAATTATAGTTTTCGGATGTTTAAGCCAAAACATACATCGCCTTTGAACGTTGAGGAGCTCGCAAGTATGTTCCATTTCCCCGACCAGCACATAATCGGATCGAAAGTAAAAAGTTTGAAAACAAAACGAGCTGCAGCGCCCGCGGAATTACCGAAAGAAACGGTGATTTCACTTGGCACTACGACATTCCGCGGTCAAAAAGAGCTTGTTGGCTTTGCAAGCGTAAACGACCGGAGACGCCACTTGTATATTATCGGTCAGACTGGTACCGGCAAGAGCACACTATTACAGGAATTAATACGCCAAGATATCGAAGCAGGCCAGGGCGTGGCAGTTATCGACCCGCATGGTGATACCATCGAGTATGTGCTGTCTCATATTCCGAAGGTCCGGATTGATGACGTAGTCTTGTTTGAGCCGTTCGATATGGAGCGGCCAATGGGTTTGAATATGCTTGAGTATGAGACACCGGAACAAAAAGATTTCGCGGTTCAGGAAATGATCTCGATATTTTATAAGTTATTCCCGCCGGAAATTATCGGTCCGATGTTCGAACACTACATGCGAAATGCTATGTTGGCGATCATGGCTGATATGAAAAATCCGGGAACGCTTGTCGAAATACCGCGCGTTTTCACCGATGATACGTACTTACAAGAGCGTCTACAATCGGTTTCTGACCCTGTGGTGCGCCAATTCTGGCTGAAAGAATGGAAGCAGACAACCGGGCAGACGCGCTCGGATATGTTGGGATATGTGGTGTCGAAGCTAGGGCGATTCATTGAAAACGAGATGTTGCGCAATATTATCGGTCAGACGCACTCAAGCTTTAATTTTTCAGAAATCATGGATGGCGGAAAGATTTTCTTAGCAAACTTGTCGAAGGGGTCAACTGGGGAAGTGAACAGCTCGCTACTGGGCTTGATTTTGGTGACAAAGTTACAAATGGCAGCCATGAAGAGGGCGTCTATGCCAGAAAATAAACGAAAGGATTTTTATTTGTATATCGACGAGTTCCAGAATTTTACCACTGACAGCATAGCGACGATTTTGTCAGAAGCGCGAAAATATCGCCTTGATTTGACGATCGCGCACCAGTTTATTGCCCAGCTCGAAGATAAAATTCGCGACTCGGTCTTCGGGAACGTCGGTTCGTTAGTAGCGATGCGCGTTGGAGCAGAGGATGGCGAGGCGCTTGAAAAGCAGTTTGAACCGGAATTCAAACGACATGACTTAGTGAATCTCAATAACTATGAAGGCGTTATTAAACTCATGATAAACGGTAACACATACAATCCGTTTATGTTGAACACCCCGCCGCCAAAGGAGGGGAAACCCCAAATTGTTGGACCACTCAAGGAATTGGCAAAGCTCAAGTATTCTCGGCCGAAACAAATGGTCGAGCGCGAAATATTGGCGCGCGCGAAATTAGGGGTGTAAGATAGTTGTATGAACCTATTTTTACCCAAACAAACAAAGTTTTTTGAATATCTGGCCAGGCTCGGAAACCATCTCAAGGAGATGGTGGTTTTGTTTCAAGCCCTCGCATTAGACTTTACGAAAGCAGAAACAATTGCGCAGAAAGCGCGCGAACTGGAGCATATAGCTGATGATCTCGCGCATACGATTATTGATGATTTGAACAAGACCTTCATCACGCCTTTTGAGCGCGAAGATATTTATTTGCTCACCCATGAACTGGATGATGTGATCGATCTCATTGAGAACGCTATTAGTACTATTGTGTTGTACAACATTGAAAAGCCGCGACCGGGAATTAAGGATTTTAGCGAACTTATGCAGAAGGCTGCGGTTGAGGTAGATCATTTACTGACGCACCTAAAGTCACAGAAGTATACAGAACCGTTACGGAACACAATCATCACCATTCATGAGTTGGAGGATCAGGGTGATGCAGTGTTTGGGCGTGAAATTAGAGCATTATTTGAGCATGAAAAAGATCCTTTAATGGTAATCAAATGGAAGGATGTGCTGGAGGATTTGGAAAACGTTATGGATACATTTCAGCGCGTGAGCAATACAATCGAAAGTATCCTGGTAAAATCAAGTTAAATCGAATAGGAGGGATGCATGTATGGAATTTGGCATCGGATTTGTCATTATTATCGTGGTCCTGGCATGGACGTACGATTTTTATAACGGCGCAAACGACTGCGCCAATTCAATTGCCACAACTGTTTCAACTCGAGTGCTTACGCCGCTGCAGGCAGTTGTTTTGGCCGCTGTTCTGAACGCGGTCGGGGCATTTCTTACTACTGAAGTCGCCAAGACAATTGGCAAGGGGTTATTACCAGAGAACTTTATGACGCCAGCTGTTATTATGGCTGCAATCATTGGCGCTATCGCGTGGTCGGCCTTTGCGACTCATAAAGGTATTCCGGTCAGCATTACGCACGCAATCATCGGCGGGATTTTGGGGGCGGGCATAGCTGCCCATGGGTTGCATGCAATTTCCTGGGGAAAACTCGAAAAAGTTGTTATCGGTATGTTTACGTCGCCAATCAGTGGATTTATCGTCGCCTTAGTGTTGGCGACACTATTATTTTGGATATTTCGTAATTGGCACCCGCAGCGGGCTAATTTTTTGTTTGGCAAGGCGCAGCTGGTGTCAGCTTCATTTATGGCACTGACCCACGGAATGAATGATACGCAAAATGCTATGGGTGTAATCACTGCTGCGCTGTTGGCGAGCGGTTTTATTACGAGTTTTGAAGTACCCATGTGGGTCATTGGCGGATCAGCGCTGTTTATGGGCCTTGGGACCTATTACGGTGGAAAAAAAGTTATCCACACTATGGGAATGCGCATAGTGCGGTTGAAAACAGTTCATGGTTTTAGCGCCGAAACTGCCGCTGCGGGTGTCATTTTTTTCGCAAGCCTACTCGGTATTCCTATTAGTACCACTCATACGATTTCTGCAGCAATAATGGGTGCGGGTAGCGTGCGGCGGTTCTCGGCGGTGCGGTGGGGCGTGGTACAGGGGATTATAATAGCGTGGATCGTAACGATACCAGCAGCGGGCATTGTTGCTGCAGTTATGTACCGGGTTTTATCCGAGATCACCTGATGGAGAGAAGATCGCTTGTGCGTTTCTTTATGTTCGCTTCGAAATGATTTCATCGATGACGCCGTACTTTTTTGCTTCTTCGGCAGTCATGTAAAAGTCGCGGTCGGTGTCTTGCTCGAGTTTTTTAAGCGGCTGACCCGTGTGTTTCGCCAGTAATTTATTCAGCCGTTCTTTAATGCGAATAATGTGGCGAGCTGAAATTTCGATGTCAGTTGCCTGTCCCCCTGCGCTTCCCATAACTTGGTGCATCATGATTTCGGAGTTGGGGAGTGCGCGGCGCTTGCCTTTGGTGCCGGCGGAGAGGAGTGTCGCAGCCATCGATGCCGCAATACCCACGCATATAGTCATCACATCAGGGCGTACATATTGTATAGTGTCGTAAATAGCCATGCCTGCGGTGACAGAGCCGCCAGGAGAGTTGATGTATAGCTGGATATCTTTTTTGGGGTCTTTGTTTTCGAGAAACAGCATCTGCGCAATGACGGTGTTTGCCACGGCATCAGATATGACACCGCCAACGAAAATAATACGATCCTCGAGTAGACGAGAATAAATATCATACGCAGCTTGAATGCCGCTTGTCTTTGAGCGTTCGATAACCGTTGGAATGAGTTGGTCGGTGATGAGTTCTGTGTGTTTGTCCATAGATGTGTATGTTACGAAGTTATTTTATCCTAATATGCTTCTCAAGATATTGAAAAATTTTCATCGTTCGCAGCGAGCGGCGAATTTGATCGGCGATATCAGCTTCCTCGAATGCCTTGCCGGTATTAGCTTTTTTAAATGCTTCAAGTTTTTGTTTTACGTCGTCTTCGCTCGCGGAAATGTTTTGGTCGCGGGCGATGGTGTCGAGGATTAATGAGTGTGTGATGCGTTTTTTTGCTTGCGGTCGAAGTGTTTGCGCGAACTCTTCTTCGGATTTGCCGATGCGTTTTAAGTACGCTTGCCATTCGAGGCCCCGTGCAGCAAGATCGTCTCGGAATTGGCGAACCTCGAACGTGGTTTCTTGATCAAGAACTTGGTCTGGGATTTCGATTTTTACTTTACTTTCGATTTCCTCAAGCGTGGCAATCTGTCGGCGTCGCTGTTCGTTTTGTTCTTTTTCTTGGGTGATACCTTTGCCGATAGAATCTTTGAGTTCGGGCATAGTTTTAGAACTACTAAGTCGCTGCGCAAAAGCATCGTCTAGAGAGGGGAGCGTCCGTTCCTGCACCAAATGGATGGTAATCGTAAAGTCGAGCTTTTTACCAGCCAGATGGTCTACTATGCCTTGTTTCGGAAGGGTCAATGTGTGCTGCTTTGTTTCGCCCGTTTTCATGCCGATGAGCAGCTCGTCAAAGCCGGGAATCAGTTGCGATTCGCCAATAATGAGCGGGTAGTGTTGGGCTTTTGCGCCATCTACGGGTGCGCCATTTTCCGTTGCGCTGAAATCAATTTCAACGCGGTCAGTTTTTTGAGCTGGTCGAGTTACCGTAACAAACGATGCGCGCGATTTTCGCAGATGGTCGATCGCTGCATCAACTTCATCATCAGTTGCAGTCACGGTCTGCGATTTAATTTTGATTTTTTTGAGGTCTGGTAATTTCAGTGTTGGGCGACGATGCAACACGACCCGATATGCAATAGGGCTACCAAACGCCAATTTTGTCATTGATGCTTGCGGCATACCCCAAAAATCAATATCATCGTTTTGAATCGCGTCCACGTACGTTTTTTGAAACGCAAAATCAAGCGCTTTATGTAAGACATAATCAGCGCCCAGTTTTTGCGAGACGATATGAAACGGCGCATTTCCCGGACGAAATCCTTCTATGTGATGCTCTTTGGAAAGCTTCTCGCTGACAGCATTGAAGATCTGCTTGGAGTACTCATCAGTCAGCTCTACGTCAACCTGGACTTGTGTCTTCTGCTTGTCGAGATCGGTGACCGTCGTTTTAAACTGCTTTTTGCTCATCAGGGGTTGGTTCAGTTGTTGGTGGTGCTTCAGTGGGTGTCGGCTCAGGCGTTGGCGCAGATGCTTCTCCCAGGGCTGCTTCGGGCTCTTTTGCCGCTTGTTGTGCCATATTTTCTGGAATCCGGATGTCTATTTTCCACCCTGTCAGCTTCGCAGCGAGTCGTACATTTTGTCCTTTTTTACCAATAGCGAGCGACTGTTGATCGGGCGTAACCCACGCAACTGCTTCGCGCGTTGCTTCATTGGCGTCCACGTCGAGAACTTTGGCCGGTGAAAGCGCATTTGCGATCATCTGTCCAGAACCCTCATTCCATTCGATAACGTCAATTTTTTCGCCGTTAAATGAGTTGATAACAGTTGAAATACGAGTCCCTTTTTGGCCAACAAGGGAGCCAATGGGGTCAATGCCCGGCTCTTTTGCCGTAACTGCGATTTTTGAACGGGAGCCTGCTTCTCGCGCAATTGCTTTTACCTCAACAAATCCTGATGCAATTTCAGGAACTTCAAGTTCAAACATTTTCTCGAGCATTCGAGGATGGGTGCGAGACAAGAAAATCATTGGTCCCTTGGCGCCCATTTCTACTTTGGTTACATACACCTTGAGCCGTTCGCCGATATGGTAGTGCTCGGTGCTGATTTGTTCCTGTGGGGGGAGAACGCCCGTTGTTTTTCCAAGGTCAACATAGACGAATCCGCGCTCCATGCGCTGGACGCTGCCGCCCACAATCTCGCGTTCTTTGTGCTTGAAATCATTGAAAATGGTATCGCGCTCCGCTTCGCGAATTTTTTGGATAATCACTTGCTTTGCTGTTTGCGCTGCGATACGCCCGTAACTCTCTTTTTGTTCGAGAGGGAATAAAAAGAGGTCTCCTGGCTCTGCTTTCTTGCTGATTTTTTTGGCTTGCGCGAGTAAAATATGGCGCGCCGGCCGAAATCGAATGCCATCATCTTCGCTATTTTCATCGGCGTGCTCTTCGTCAGCGTGATCACGATCATGCTCTATGTCATCTGGTTGGGATACGATATCCGCTGCTTTTACCAGCTGTGCCTTTTTACCCTTTTCAATCAAGGGGAAATCTTCAGCGCCGATTTCCGCTGCTTGGGCTTTGTCATCCTTTTTTAGGGTTTCCGGATCGATGACCAGTTTCTCGAGGAATACTTGAGCAAGTGGCTCATCCTGGGGAAGCCGGGCAATAATCTTTTGTCCTTTGCGGCCATACTCTTTTTTGTATGCAGCTGCAATAGCGCGCTCTACAGTTGCGATAATTTGTTCTTTTGAGAGATCCTTTTCCTCGGCGATCTGATCAACTGCTGAATGAAAATCTTTGAGGTTTAACATAATTGAAAGTTATATGATAATAGTAACATTGTTTTTGCGCTTTGGGTATTTTTGGAGAATTGCGATTATGGAGCTGCGATCCATAACTATTTTCAAAAAATCAGGCCCGTGTGAAACGGACCATGACAATGAATATTTGTAGTATAGGGGATGAGGGATAGGTTGTCAACAGCGCTATTGACAAACATTGGTACACGTTTTAGGATAAACCATCTTTTCAGGCCTGAAAAGATCCTGGGCCTCGGGTGAGGGGCAACGTGTACCATCGGGCAAAAAAGCCTGATGAAAGGAGTTTCTATGTCGGACCAAGAAGCGAGGTTTGCGGCGAAAGATTTCACTATGGGCGATCTTAATGCTGTAGTGAAGTTTTTAGGCGAAGAGGCTACTCAACGAATTAAGAGTGGGCATCCTTTCACCCTGACGTTCTTGGAAGAGCAACTGCGGACCTTGTTTGACAAGAATGGCCGGCGAATTCCGGAGGGTTTAACCTATCCGGTTCGAGATCCCGATCGTTCGTACTTCCTGCAGCAGCCACAGATTGATTATGCGCAGCGATTGGAACGGCTGAAAGTGCATTTTCGCGAACGGAAGCTCCCGATTTCTCCTTCACAGTTTCAAGACGAATGCGAGGGGCTACGAGAAGAGCTTGCGAAAAGCGAGGAGTTCGCGACTTGCGCCAACATCCTGAATGGTGTTGTGTTGCCGGTCGTGCTTTTACCCGTACCACATAGGGGGTTTGACTATGGGATGGTGCTGGAGAGGGTCTATCTCTCCGCGGTCGAACGCGCTTACAAGGAACTATTTCCGGAACGGACGTTCCAAAACTACAGAAAGGGTGAGCTCGCTCGAAAAGTCAGCATCATCGATGGGAGCCGACACGACCTGCTTGTGGGGAAACTTTTTAAAGGCCCGGTGATCGGGCTGTTTTCCCCGAATCCTTTGCAGGGATTTTCAGTCCTTGCACAACGCGAGCAGATGGCAACGCTGCCACAGCGCTTTTCATTGGGTGGTGGATTCGATTCCGCCACAGCTGTGACAATGTATCCAGATGTGCTGGCTCGTGACTTTCAGACGCCTGGGTACGATTGCGCAGCTCTTTCTTGGGTCGACTCCGAGTACTCGCTGTGCTTCGAGGCGAATGATGAGAGGCTGTGGTTTGACCACGAGGTCAGTCTGGGTTATGCGTTTGGCAGCTATTCTGGAGGTCTCTTTTTCTCCCGGTAGTGCCAGTTACTTGATCACTTTGAACCTATTGGCTGGGACCAGGAACTTTTGTTCTTGGTCCCTTGATTTTTATTTTCATGCTATCTATATTGAATGCAGAGTAGGCTCATGCATTATGGTTTCTCGCTCTGGTTACAGAGCGGTGATCATAGTCGCCGAAATTCTCGCTCCTATCATGGTATCAGAGTCGTATGGTTATCAGTCTAGTAGTGATAATAGAACATTAGAGTGCCAACGCCGCCACCCCAATCATCGCTGCATTATCCGTTGCATATTGCCGATCAGGGACGTAGATTGTAAGCGGTTCAGGCATCTGTTCTGCAGCTAGTCGAAATTGCTCAATGATCGCTTGATTTGCAACGACACCACCTCCGATGATTACACCTTTCGCGTTGTATTCAAGTGCTGCGGAAAGGGTTTTAGTAACGAGAATATCGATGATAGCTCGTTGTGCGGAAGCAGCAATGTCAGCCTTCAATGAGTCCGGCAAGCTAGTATTCTGTGTAGTAACGCCCTCCGTCATAAATCCCAGGTCCCGTAACATATATCGCACCGATGTTTTGAGTCCGGAGAATGAGAATTCGTAGTCTCCGGACTCTATAAGTCCGCGGGGAAAGGGATATTTCTTTGGGTCGCCGGCGTGCGCGACTCGTTCTATGTGAGGACCACCGGGGTAGGGGAATCCAAGCATGCGCGCGATTTTATCAAATGCTTCGCCTGCTGCATCATCTCTGGTGTCGCCAATAATTTCCCAGTCAGTAACACTGCGTAATACATAGAGTCGTGTGTGTGCGCCAGAAACTACGAGTCCGACAAGCGGAAACTGTCCCTTGAATACACTGATATCGCCAGCATTGTCGTGGATAAGCGGGCTGAACAGATGTGCGAACACGTGATTTACCGGTTGTAGTGGCAGGTCCAAAAAGTATGCCATGCTGCGAGCTAGGTTCGCACCTATGAGGAGGGATGGCTCAAGGCCGGGTTCATGCGCATACGCGATTCGTTCAATTGTATTGAGTTGCAAGCCGCGTGAATGTAGGAAAGAAGTGAGTTGGTCTAATAGAATGGGAAAATTCTTCGAATGTTCACGAGCAGCAATACGCGGCACAACACCCCCAAACGGCGTATGTTTCGCAACTTGTGATGAGACGACATTAAACTCGATTGTGAACCGAGTGCTCGTGGCATTGTCTCGCGACACTAGCGCAATACCGCTTTCGTCGCAGGTGCTTTCAATGGCAAGTATCATAGTAGAACGGGGATTACGAGGGTATATCTCATTATACGCTAATTGCATTTGGGTAGTGGCGGATAATTGCTTTTTTACGTTGTCGATCTATCAATACGGCAATAACATCGATTTGATAATCGTATGACCATGCGGCGTGCTTGACAAGAAAAAGTTCTGCGAGTCGCGCGAGGCGGGCGGCCTTTCGCTCATCCACATGGTCTTCGGGGAAGTAGGCGGGGTTGCGGGCCTTATTGGGCGACCTTTGTGTAACAAGCGCCTTCACCTCCACAAACACCAGCGTCCGTCCGTTTCGCGCAATAATATCAATTTCGCCCATACGCACTCGCCAATTGCGATGCAGAATGGTATACCCGCGGCGATACAAAAATGTTGCTGCGTATTGCTCTGCCAATGCGCCTTTTTGTCGTGTATACTGTTGAGTATTCCTACATTGCATTATAGTTGCATTATTGCTAGAATTGAAGAGAATTAGGATATATGAGTGAATTAGTGGTACTCAATCTCGGGGGGTCAATTTTCAATCCGGGCGAGATCGCGATTCCCCTTGTTTTGGAATTTCGGAAGCTGATGTACGAGCAAGTGAAAGCGGGGAAGAAGTTCTTGATAATTTTGGGTGGTGGAGCAGTTTCGCGACAGTATCAAAAGAAGGCGCGAGAAGCAGGAATTACTGACGCTGATGCGCTAGACGAAATAGGTTTATGGCCAACGCGCGTCAATGCAATCTGGTGTAAGTGGTTGTTGTCTGATTATGCGACATCGGAGATTGTGACGAGCTTTGACGAACTGATCACCTTCACTGACAAACCAATCGTTCTTGGCGGTGGCACAGCGCCGGGCTGGTCAACTGATTACGTAGCGTTGCGCTGGGCGAAGCAGCTCGGTCTTACTACCGCCATTAGCATGGGATCAGCGCCCTATGTATATAATAAGGACTTCATGGTACATAAGGATGCAGAGCCATATAAAGCGTTGACATGGAGCCAGTACCTCGCAATTTCAGGTACCGAACGAACGCCAGGAATGCATGCGCCCATTGATCCAATTGCAGCGCAGTATGGGCAGGACCACAAGTTGCAGGCATATGTTATTGGCCCTAGTATGGATAACCTCGCGTCGCTGCTTGATCATAAGCCGTTTGAGGGCACGATAATCTCATAACATCTTCCGTTAATCCGACGCCGCATTACTTTTATGATTATTCGATCACATGGTAGAACTTGTTACAGCATTCAAAGCGCCCAATCGCTTGTGTTATTAGGGTTGCCGACGGAAGCAACGATGAGCGCACTCAAGGGTAACGACTACACTGCAGTCGTCGTTTCGAGCGCGAAAGACGCAGAGAAAGCAGTCGCGTCATTCCCCAAGGCCTTTATTATCGCCAGTCCAGGCGAATATAATATCTCTGATTGTTTTGTATACGGCGTCGCACATAACAGTGATATGTTGTATTCGGTCGCATTTACCGATGATCTTGCTGTTGGCTATGTTGCCTGCGATGGCCACAAAGAGTTCGCCGAGGGCCTAATTGAACTATTAGGCTCCATTGATATTTTGATGGTATTTATCGATGACAAGCATGGCGTATCACCTGATACCGCAGAAACAATCGTTGGTCAGATTGAGCCGTCATTTGTCTTGCCGATGTATGATGAGCAGAGCGCACAACACGAAGAACTGCTCAATATGTTTTATAAGAATCTCGGGCAGGAAAAGCCAAAAGCCGAAACTGAACTAAAATTAAAACCAGGACAGTTGAGCGGGGAAGTGTTGGAGGTTGGATTATTAAAGCCATTAGAGTAGCTCCATGTTTATAGAGTTCATCCAGCGATTACAACGCAAGCCATCACACATCAGGGCGCGTATCGCTCTCGCTGGAGTTGTTGTTGCTATGATTGTGGTTGCACAACTATGGGTCGTCAATCTAAGGTTTCAGGTGGCGCAGCTGACAGGACCTGATCTGAACCGAGTCGAAGAAAGTAATGCCAGTAGCACCAAGGCAACAGCAGATAGTGCATTACAAAAGCAAATTCTACAGATAACGCACGAAACCCCTTCATTATTTGCATCAGTGAAGAGCGGGTTCAAAGAATTGAGCGATCAATTTAAGCGAATCGTTGAAACAGAGCGAACCCAGATAATTGAGAACAAGCCAGATGGTCAGCTAAATATAGACGTACTCGAATCACCAAAATCCCTACCAGTCAGCGAGAAGTCGACGTCTGAAACACAAGATTTTAATGACTTCCTCGATGTGTATGATCAGTATTATCAGAGTAAGTAATACCTATATATGCCTAAAATCGCCAGCATAGAACCAGCACCACGAAAGGAGACTATAGTGAGAGCAGGGATTACGGAGGAATTGAAAAGCGCCTATCTTGATTATGCGATGAGCGTTATCATTTCGCGCGCGTTGCCAGATGCCCGCGATGGCCTTAAGCCAGTGCAGCGGCGTATTTTGTATGCGATGTGGACAATCGGGCTTAAGCACACGGCGAAATTTAGAAAGTCAGCAGCCATTATCGGAGAAACGTTGGCAAGGTATCACCCACACGGCGATATTCCCGTGTACGATGCGATGACCCGCATGGCGCAGGAGTTTTCATTGCGGTATATGCTGGTGGATGGACAAGGGAACTGGGGTTGTTTTACCAAAGACACTAAAGTTGCTTTAACTGATGGACGCGCTTTATCATTCGGTGTATTGGTCAAAGAGCACAAAAAAGGAAAGAAAAATTATGCATATACACTGAACCACGAGACGAAAGGGATCGAAATTACGGAAATAATACATCCGCGACTTACGAGAAAAAAAGCCGAACTTGTTGAGGTTGAACTTGATAGTCGTGAAAAGATAAAGTGTACACCAGATCATAAGTTTTTGCTTAGAGATGGGACGTATAAGGAGGCCCGATTTCTGACACCGGGAGAATCTATAATGCCATTGTATACAAAACTGTCGACCGGCGACGAGGATCGTTTTGTACGAGAGGGATATCCGATGATCTGGCAGCCAAATGAGCGACGTTGGGTCTTTGCCCACCACCTTGCCGATGCATGGAATCTTGCCTATGGATTGTATGATCGCGTGAGTGGAAAGGTGAGACACCACAAGGATTTTAATAAACAGAATAACAATCCAGAAAATATAGTACGAATGCAATGGAAAGATCATTGGAAACTGCACAGCGATCTTAGTTCTTGGAGGCATCAAAACGACGAGGAATACACAAAAAAATTGGCAGAAGGAAGAAAACAATACATTAAACGTAACCCGGGAGTGTTTTCTATCCGAGCACGTAATCTGAATAAAAAGCTGTGGCAAAGTAATGAATTTCGGGCAAAACACACTTTACGAATGCAAAAACTTTGGAGTGATCCAGAGTACCGGAAGGCCATGGCACAACTGGCCAGTAAAAATTTGAAATCTTTGTGGGAAAAAGAAGAATTTAAGGCTTTGATGAGTGATCTAAAATCAAAAGAGCTGAAAAAACGATGGAAGGACCCCCAATACAGAGAGCAACAGATTGAACGAATGGCGCACATCTCACTCAAGTTATGGTCTGATCCGAAGCACCGCGCACATATATCAGAGATCACAAAAAAACGAATGCAGAGCCCTGAGGCGCGCGAAGCACAGAGTAAAATGTCGAAGGAGCTTTGGCGCAATCATTCTTATAGAAGTAAATTTACTCCCGATCATTTTACCAAAATAGCCCGTGCACTTTGGCAGGATCCGGAAACACGGAAAATGCATAGTGATAAGGCAAAAGCCCAATGGGGAGATCCTGGATTTAAAACAAGGGTAATGCAGAGCAAGGTGCGTAATTATGTACGAGGATTGGCAGTTGCATATGAGGAGGTGACACCGGAGTTATACGAGATTCATCGATATAAGAGTGGAATCCCATCGTTACAAACTGCACTTACGTACTTCAAAGATTTTAAGGAGATAGTTGATCAGGCGCGACATCATAATCATGCGGTTGTTCGCGTGCGACTCTTACCGAAGAAAGAAGACGTGTATGACCTAACAACCGAGCCATGGCATAATTTTGCTTTGGCGAGCGGGGTTTTTGTGCATAACTCGGTCGACGGGGACAGTGCGGCCGCTTACCGCTATACAGAAGCGCGACTCAAGAAAATTTCCGAAGAGATGCTGGAGGAAATCGATATGGACACCGTGGGATGGGTTGATAACTACGATGGTACCACGAAAGAACCAGCGTATTTGCCAACGCGTATTCCGCAGCTGCTATTGAACGGCACCAAGGGCATTGCAGTGGGCATGGCAACCAATATTCCGCCCCACAATTTTACTGAAGTTGTAGATGGGCTTGTGGCGCTTATTGACGATCCTGCGACGACCATTGAAGGACTTATGGACATTATTAAAGGTCCTGACTTCCCAACGGGCGGTATTATCTATGATAAGAAATCGATCGTACAGGCATATGGATCGGGACGAGGCGCTATCGTGTGTCGTGCAAGCGTAACCATCGAAGAATCAAAGCAAAAGCGGGGAAATGAAATTATCGTCAATGAGCTGGTTTATCAAACCAACAAATCAACCCTGATTCAGCATATGGCTGAGCTTGTCAAGGCAGGGAAACTCGAGGGCATTCGCGATATTATCGATGAGTCAGACAAAAATGGCATTCATATTGTGATTGAGGTGAAGTCCGGAGTACCCGCGCAGAAAGTATTGAATCAGTTATATAAGCAGACAGACCTGCAGAAGAAATTCCATTTGAATATGTTGGTGTTGGTAGATGGCATTCAACCGCGCGTATTAAATATTAAGCAGGTGATGGAGGAGTATTTAAAGCATCGTAAGGATGTGGTGATTCGGCGAACAAAGTTCGAGTTGGCTCAAGCAGAAGCCCGGGCGCACATACTCGAGGGATTGGTGATTGCACTGAATAATATTGACGAAGTTGTTTCGATTATTAAGAAGTCAAAGGATCGCGAAACTGCCAAGAAAGCATTGATGAAGAAGTTCTCGTTGAGCGCCATTCAGACTGATGCGATTTTGGATATGCGGCTACACCGTCTCGCTGCGCTGGAGCAAGAAAAAATTCGCGCTGAATTGGATGAAAAACATGCGTTGATTGCCCGCTTAAAGACGCTGTTGGCGAGCGATAAGGAGATGATGTCTTTGATCAGGGGCGAATTCCTTGAGCTTAAGAAGCAATACGGAGATGAGCGGAGAACCAAAGTCGTAAAATCAGCACTTGGTACATTGTCCGATACCGACCTGATCCCCAGTGAGCCTACGTTATTAAATATTACCTCACAAGGATATATTAAGCGACTTACGCCGCAGACGTACCGCGTGCAGTCACGAGGCGGAAAAGGAATCATTGGCGCCAAGTTAGAAAAAAATGATTTCATCACCGTGTTTAGGGTGGTAAACACGCATGATTCAGTCTATATCTTCAACGAAGAAGGCGTTGTGTTCACGCTTAAGGCCTATGACTTCCCAGACAAGAAGCGGGACCAAAAGGGAGAGTATCTGATGGACTATGTATCATGGAAAGCGGAAAACTTTGTAGCAGGAGCTATCAACGTGACCGGGGACAAGCCGCCCGCATATTTGTTCATGGTGACGAAGCGCGGTATAATTAAGAAAGTAGCTTTTGACCAATTCACGAATGTTTCCAAGGGCGGGTTGATAGCGATGCGACTCAAAGAGGGGGACCATTTGATGGCAACGATGGCATTGTATCAAGATGAGGACATTTTGTTGGTCAGTAAGCTTGGCAAGGCCATTCATATCCAATCAGGCGCAGTGAGCGCATTGGGCAGACAGGCGCAGGGCGTGCGTGGTATGCGACTTGGCAGCGGAGATGAGGTAGCTGGCATGATCCGTATTACGCCAGATGAGCGAGCAAAAGCGCACGTGCTGACAATGAGCGTGAATGGGTACGGCAAACGCACGGAGATCAGACAGTTTGCCATTCAAAACCGCGGAGGAAAGGGGCTTATAGCGTCGAAAGTTACGGCAAAAACAGGAGCCGTTCGGGCCGTACAACTAGTCACACCTGATTATTCAGATTTTATGGTGATCACGAAACAGGGCAAGGTGTTGCGCGGATCGCTCAAACAAATTTCAACCCTGGGACGAGCAACGCAGGGGGTGCGGATTATTAAACTCGATGAAGGTGATGAGCTACGATCCCTTAATTTAATGAAGGCAGAGAGCGAGCAAGCATCATGAGGTCTCGAAAGGAATAGAAGATATTATTGAGCGTAACAACATATGCAATCATTCGGAGGAGCGCAGCGGGCTGTTACAGGAGAATCATTTTTAGATCTCGGGGCAATTTTGCGCCAGTTGAGTTTTGTGACCCCGGGAAAGTACATGGCTGATTTCGGCTGTGGGAGTGGATATCTTACGTCAGCGCTTGCCCAATATATGGGGGATGCAGGGAAGATTTATGCAATCGACGTGCAGCAACATGCACTAGACGTGGTAAAACAACAATCGCAAAGCCGAGGATTTACCAGTATAGAGCCGATCCGCGCGAATCTTGAGGCGTCTCACGGCACACCGCTGCGAGACAATTCTCTGGATGTCGTATGGATGGTGAATTTGCTATTTCAGAACCAACGGAAAGACGCGATTTTTGTCGAAGCATATCGGGTTTTGAAACCAGGATGCATGCTCGTAGTTATCGACTGGATACCAAATTTGACCGTGGGCCCCGAAGGGTATCGCTTATCACTGGAGGAAGTTATGCAACTCGCGCAGCGAGGGAATTTTGCGTTTGTTCAAAAAATACAAGCCGGGCGGTATCATCATGGGTCAGTGTATATGAAACAGGGTGCGTCGCAGGCGCAATCTCAGCAAAAAGCTGGATAATTATCGAACATGGAAATACCATATATTAACAAACAGCGGTTGATGTTGATTGTGGGGAGCATTGCGATTGTGCTTTCGGTGATTGTTATTATTTGGATTGGATTCCGGCCTCCCCCAATAACACTCGAAAAACTCAATCTCACCATGTGGGGGGTTTTTGACGACTCGGACGTGTATGGTCCGTTTCTTGCGGAGTTCGCGAAAACATACCCGAAAGCAAAAGTCACCATACATTATAAGAAAATACCCATTGATACGTATGAGAGCGAATTGATCAATGCGCTTGCTGAACAGCGCGGGCCAGATATATTTATGATACAAAATTCATGGCTTCAGAAACACCAGAATAAGTTGTACCCGATCCCCAGTGCTACAAACTACTCAACTGCACGCTATGGCGAGCGAATTGCACCATTTTTGGCAGTGACACCAACGGCATTTGGTCAAACATTTGTTCCAGCGGCAGTCGAGGATCTCATTCGAAACGGACAGATCTATTCGCTACCGCTATACGTCGATACCCTGGCTTTATTCTATAACGAAGAAACATTTCACAGCGTCGGTATTCCGGAGCCGCCGAGCAGCTGGGATCAATTTATTGATACTGTCGTACGGCTCACGAAATTTACTGCCAAATTAGCCATTGAACGGTCCGGTGTTGCCATGGGAACTGCTGACAACGTCAATCGTGCGCCTGATATTGTGTCATTGTTGATGTTACAGAATGGAACACAGATGACTGATCTTCGGACCCACCGAATGACGTTTGCAGAAGCGGTGCGTATCGAAAATAGGCCATATTTTCCGGGAAGCTCAGCGCTTGAGTTTTATACAAATTTTTCGAATCCTCGTAAACAGCCGTTCACCTGGGACAACCGCGCCCCATACTCGATCGACTCATTTGTCGATGGAAGCGCGACTATGATGTTTAACTATGCCTATACGATTCCGACGATCAAGCGTAAAGCACCATACCTGCAATTTGCCATAGCGCCAGCTCCACAAACAGAGCAGTCATTACAAGACGATACTAAGATTAACTTTGCGTCTTATTGGACGCTTGGGGTGTCACGACAATCTGGGGTCATGAATACTACGACTGGTCAATCCCAATGTCTCCAGCCGAGCCGGATAACGAAGTGCGAAGTTGCCTGGGATTTTCAGTTGTTTATGGCGCAAAAGGACATAACGCAAGCATATCTGACTAAGACACAGCGGCCAACGGCACGCAAGGATTTAGTAAACTGGCAGCGATCAGATCCATACTTAGGTGTGTTTGCCTTACAATCACTGACTGCTCATTCGTGGCGTCAGCCCGACAACGATGTGGTCGACAAGTTATTTAACGAAATGATAAACGCGGTGAATTTGCAAAACAAAACGCCGCAAGAAGCACTTGAGGCAGCATCAAAAGAGCTTAATCTATTAGTTCCATTGGAGTGAAGAGAGTTGCCCGTCGTTTACAACAGATCGTAAGCATTGTATGCGTCGGCCTCGTAGCGTCGACGTTGTTTCTGATGCCGTTATCAGGACCTTGGTTTCGCAATGAAGCACAAGCCGGGGTAGTGCCAATTGATAATCTGCAGGCATCAGTACTGGAGCTTTTAAAAACCGTGGCTGATATAACCTCGAATGATGCGTTTGCGATTTTATTGCAGTCTAAGCCGGCATTGAAACAGTTAGTAGCTGATACCAATGATGTTGCCAATAGTGGGCAGCGGTTTATCGAGGCAGGGAATCGATTAGTTCAGAATGCCGGAAGTGCGCCCCAGACTATCAGCAACCTATTTACGGAAACGCTGAATACGTTGAACAGTGTGTCGGTAAAAGGGGCGGAATTATCGGTGGTTATTAGCAATGGTACGGTTGATTTTGCTACGATTGGATTGGTGGGCGAATTGAGCGTCGATGTGACAAAGTTAATGGAGCAGGTCGGAAAGATACAGCAATTTATTAATGATTTTGATGTTTTACTTGATAGTGGGAAGCGTATCAGTGATGCAGTGCAGCGAACATTTGCGGCGGGAAATCTACAGCAGATTCAGACAGAGAGTGGGCAGGCGCTTGAGGCATTCGTAACTTTCTTACAACAAGAGGTTCAAAAATTAGACCAACTACAGGCATTCATTGCAAATAAAATATTTGAGTCGGTGCTTCCATTAGTGCCAACGCTTCTGGATGGGGGAGTGAAACTAGGCGTATACACTGCCGCACTCGGAACGTATAGCACGTTATGCAGTCTCGCAACTGACAAAGCGCAATGTAACGCAGATCATGGACCAAGTGTTACCACAAATCAGCAGATACTGGATTCATACATGAGGACGCAGTTACAGCCCCAAATGGAGGCGTTTGTGGCGAATATTACATCCCAGCAGACAATTGACGAGCTCACCAATGCTGCGCTGCTTGATCTCGGAGAGTTTATTGATGCGTTAGGAAGAGCTCTCAAGTTGCAAAAACTAGAGATTCAACTCACAAAAATAAAAGAACAAAACGGTTCGGTGACGTATTCATTTTCAATCGCGGGACAAGGTGCTGCGCCGCCTCCCGCGCCCCAGGCCCTACTCATACCATTCGCTCATGCGCAAACCGCAGGAAATTGTGTGCTTTCAGTGCAG
>Ga0154956_133_pt3 | contig 27053 bp, 32 predicted proteins | sample RifCSPhighO2_01_FD_105924 | JGI IMG/M metagenome (GOLD analysis project Ga0154956, IMG submission 105924) | Parcubacteria group bacterium RIFCSPHIGHO2_01_FULL_47_10b | reverse complement strand
TTTCGCAACTGCGCGACTTGTAGGTCTTGCAGTAAAGCCGGCTTATGCCTTTGCACTATCGCTACGATTTCCATCCGTAGCTAGCCGACCTTGAGACTTCTCCGTTACTCTTTAGGAGAAGAGCGCCCCACTCAAACTGCCAGGCTGCCACTGTTCCTGTTGTGCTTTTCACACGAACGAGGTTAGGACAACACAATCACAAGATGGGTATTTCATTGGCGACTCCAGTTCCACCAGAATGGAACCTTCAAAGTCTCCCCACTATGCTACGCATGCAAACATGAGGCCCAATAGCAGCTTACAGTGAAGCTCCTGGGGTCTTTCCGTCTAACTGCGAGTAGTCAGCATCTTCACTGACAATTGGATTTTCACCGAGCAGCTGGATGAGACAGTTTTCAAGTCGTTACGCCTTTCATGCGCGTCGGAACTTCGTGGTCTCTACTCCGCTGTTTCCAGCGGCACAGACTATATCTTCAGTATGTGTTGTTGTGCGTTTATCACTATTGCACATACTGGGCGGCGTATTGTAGCGATATACTCACTGCCATTTCTGTTCGCTACCTAACGATTACGTTAAGTCGTTACGGGGTCAATGTTACTGTGCGTAACACGACTTCCCACGGTATTACCGAGTCATTATACCATACATTTTCCAAACATCATAATAACTGACGGCTTCACCGTTATAAGCCACCTACGGGCTTGCCCCGACAGGCTTACCCGACACAAACTGTTACTTTCGTTCAGCAACTCGCTGAACTGACCTCATATAATGAGGCGGCCTAGCGCGAGCCAGACTCTGCATGTCGCCATGCAGTTCAGACTATATCACATTCCTTATTATATAAGGATCCTGGCGTGTAGTCGTTGAGGGGTTCTGATTCTTTAGATAGAAGACAGAACTTCCCTGCTGATTGTCCCCACTACTACCGTTTCCAGTAGTAGATACACGGGAGTTCCCAGCATATAGCCAAGTTTTCCGCTCATGGTTACCCATTGAGGGTCCCAGTCGGTTTCTAGGAATTTCGCTTAGATTTGTTACTACTTCAATGTTTGAAGTGGTAAGATTCGTTTCCGTCTTACTCTCTATGTCACCATAGAGCTCAGACCATATCTTCTCGTTCGATAGAACGAGTCCGGCGTGTGGTCGTTGAGGATTCTTCGATCACGTCTCCGATAAAATACTTTCTTTTTCTACCCTTACCTTTATTTAACTCCTCTCGTAATTCTAAAACTGTCTTCATCCCGTTGTGAGTTAAATGTTTCTTTTGGTAGACAAGGGAAGTAATCTTTTTGAAGATTAGAAAGTTCTTACGCTTATTTTCTGAAAGAATTTGATATCTGTCGAAAAATGGGACTACGTGGTTCTGTAGCGAGGGATAATCCCCCACTACAAAGTAGTGGACACCATCACTTCGACATTGTAGTCGCCCGCACTTCAAGTGCTGCTTAAATAATTTAAGCGTACTTACATCGCGTTGAGCAACATTGAATGCCAGAGATATCTGCCATTCATTTTTGTAATCACGTTTCTTTCTCAATGAAGCGGTAAAACTTCCTTCGCCATCTGCAAATCCAGCTAAATAATATCCGATTGATGATGGAATATTATCAAGCCATCGCAAATTCAGCGGAGATCGAAATCTTTCCTGCTGATTGTCCGGCGCACGCCCTAAAGCGTACACACTGGTTGTTTTTTCACGTAATGGTTTGGTCATATTGTATCATTCTACCATAGTTCCATACACTTTCCAAACACGTTGCGTAACACCAGATTCTCCGGAGTTTCCAGCATATAGCCAGATTTTACTAAGGCAGCAGTGCATTCCTGGGCACTTTTTACCTTAGAACGATTCACGTTTGTTACTATGCAACATACCTTCTGCGCCAAAAATTGCGCTGTCAGGCATGCTCGCACGGACTGGACATTTCTGTCAGTCTCCTTATGTCGCCATAAGGGTCGGACTATATCATCCCTTGCATAACGACGGTTATCGCAATTATTACAGAAGGGCTCGGCGTATAGTCTCTGAGGGGTCACAACACGTGCAACGCACACTATGCGCGCCTTCACGAAACCGTGACTTCCCTGCTGATTGTCCCCACCGGTATCGTTGCCAATACAGGATACGTGGGAGATCCCAGCATATAGCCAAGTTTTGTAACTACAATGTTGTTTATAGTTATCGCTGACGTTTACCGGGGCTTCGAACTCCAGCACACCATGATAAATCACAATGCACCGGCGTTTCTTAACCTTTCGGCACTGGTCAGGCGTCAGCCCCTATACATCCTCTTACGAGTTAGCAGGGACCTGTGTTTTTGATAAACAGTCGCTTGAAATCTTTAGCTGCGGCCCAGCACGTGCAAGCACGCACCAGGCAGGCCTTATCCCAAAGTTACGGCCGCTTTTTTGCCGAGTTCCTTATCCAGCTTTCACTCGTTCGCCTTGGTCTACTCGACCTGTCCACCTGTTTCGGTTTTGCGGTACGGTCACCTGTGTATTATGCTTAGAAGTTTTTCTAGGCCCATTGCTCATGTGCGTTTGCTCCTGCAAGCAGGAACGTCCCCGATGCACTCGGAGTCGTGCTCGAAGCACAGAAGCGCGGATTTTCCAACGCTTCCTCCCTATACACCGGACCTCAATCCGATAAGAGGCACACACTACTAACATGCGTCGCTCCTTCGCATACACAAGTGGTGCAGGAATATTAACCTGCTGTCCATCAGCTACCCCGTTCGGGTTCACCTTAGGACCGACTAACCCATGGATGATCGCCATTGCCATGGAAACCTTGGACTTTCGGCGGGGAAGGATTTTACTTCCCTTGTGGTTACTCGTACCAACATTCTCACTTCACATCGCTCGACCGGCCCTCGCGGGTCCGGCTTCAGCGCAATGCGAACGCTCTCCTACCGCGCATGTTATGCCGAAGCACAACACGCACCCATGCCTTCGGTACTATACTTAGCCCCGTTACATTTTCGGCGCAAAATCTCTTGGCTGGTGAGCTATTACGCACTCTTTAAAGGATGGCTGCTTCTAAGCCAACCTCCCAGATGTCGGAGAAATTCCACCTCCTTTCCCACTTAGTATAGATTTTGGGACCTTAAGCGATGGTCTGGCCTATTAACCTCACGACCACGGAGCTTAGCCCCCGTAGTCTAACTGCTGTGCATACACTTCCGGTATTCGGAGTTTGATAAACAAAAGTAGGCCATTGGCCACCTTCCGTTAGTCAGTGCTCTACCTCCGGAGTGATTCACACAACGCCAGCCGCAAAGCTGTTTCGGAGAGAACCAGCTATTCCCAGGCGCGATTGACTTTTCACCACTATCCACAAGTCATCCAATGATATTGCACGATCAACTGGTTCGGGCCTCCTGCTGGTGTTACCCAGCACTCACCCTGCTCATGGATGGATCGCCTGGCTTCGGGTCTTTAAAACATTCCTAGACGCACTATTCATACTCGGTTTCCCTACGCCTCCGCCGTTTTGTCACGGCTTAGACTTGGAATGCCCTAAAAGTCGTTGGCTCATTTTGCAAAAGGCACGCCGTCACCCAGAACGAATCTTGGGCTCCGACTTGTTGTAGGTATACAGTTTCACAGTCTATTTCACTCCCCTTCCGGGGTTCTTTTCACCTTTCCCTCACGGTACTTGTTCGCTATCGATGGCCAAACATATTTAGTCTTAGGAGACAGTACTCCCGCCTTCAAACCGTGCAGCTGGCACGGCCCTACTCTAGAACACAATCGAAGGTAGATTTTCAGTTTCGCCTACGGGGCTATTACCCTCTTTGGCACGCCCGTTCCAGGGGTCCTTCGGCTACCGAAAATACTTTTTCGACCCTCTTGATCCGTAATCAGACTATCCGTCGCCTCGCGATTGACGAATCAATCACTCGACACGACAGAAGTGCGATTACGTTTTTTGCGCCTCAACCCCAGTCGAAATAAATCGACTGGTTTAGACTTCTCCCGTTTCGCTCGCCGCTACTCAGGGAATACGCACACCATCCCGAAGGATGGATTATTGCTTTCTTTTCCTCTGGGTAATGAGATGTTTCACTTCCCCAGGTATGCTCCACGCGCACAGTTTCCCATACACGTGATACTGGAACATGACTTCCAGTGAGTTTCCTCATTCGGACATCGCCGGGTCGCAGGCCGCTCGACGCCTCGCCGACGCTTATCGCAGTCACGCCACGTCCTTCATCGCTGTTTGGTCTCAAGGGATCCTCTGTATACCCGCTACTACAGGAACCATAGAACGCCTAAGCTACTTACTAGCCATATTCTATGATTCTCGAGAATTTCGAGTTTTTAACCACAACGAGATCTTTGGTTTGATCTTTTGTTTTGATTGTTTTGATGCTGACAATCTCGATACACATATCGCACGCTCCTGTATAAAACACAAAGCGCGTCTGATATGTACGTATGCAATTGTCAACGTGCATGGAGTAAAGCTCTTATACTTTGACAGAGCTACAACCAAGCTAGGCGCATAAACATCACTCGAGTATACATATACTCGCACCCGATAATGAATGGGCGCTAACGAATGTTTTGCTCGCTGTATGGTTGTATTTATTAGTATACATGGGGGTTAGTGCGTGTCAAGGATCTCACCCCTTATCCACCACCCGCCACAAATACCACGTTGCCACCGTTCGATAGGGCTTCCATTTCTCCGCATGACGGAGCATGGTGCTCTTTGCCGGAAGCTTTTTATAGCCGTACACACGTCGCACGCCTTTTTGAATGCCCAGATCATCAACTGGAAAGACATCTGGCCTGCCAAGAGTGAATATCAAAAACATTTCCGCAGTCCAGCGGCCGATGCCGCGAACTTTGTCCACATGTTCCACTAAAGCATCATCGTCGAGCGCAGCCAGTGCTGACATCTTGAGCTTGCCCTTCAATACATGTCGCGCCAAGTCCTGTATTGCAAGCATCTTTGCATTTGAAATCCCGACCCCCCGAATGCGCATGTCTGGTGTATCGAGTAGCGCCTGCGCACCAGGCCACTTGCCGCCATACAAATCCTTTAACCGCCCCACAATAGTCGCCGCTGCCTTGCCGCTTAATTGCTGATACAAAATAGATTCCCCAAGTTCCTGAAACGGTTCGCCGTGTGTGGGCTCAAGCGTACAGGGACCGAGCTTCGCGATAGCGCGAGCGAGGATGGGGTCGGCGCTGGTGATGTGGCTTATTGCTTTGTTGTATTGCATAGATTCAGCCATTCATTTCTTAAACTCTCCCTGCATTAGCAAACTATTTTCGCTTTCAATCCTCTAAAGTGCTTGAAATGCTCGTCTATTGTCAGTAATACTGCGCCATATTCTATACATGTAGCAGCAATAATTGCATCGGTTATCGGGATTGTGATGCCCTTCGCGCGCAAACTTTTATTCAACCCGCCCGCACGAAAAAAAATGTCCCTGTTGTGTAGAAAGTAAGGCAAGCTCCCGATGGCGGCATCAATTAAATCTGTCTCCTTTCTTGATCTTACCCCTTGAAGTAACTCGGTCATAACTATTCCATCAATTCCGACGCTCGCATATTCATTAGCAAGCACCTTTTCAACAGCAAAAAATGCGGGAGAACTTCTTTTTCGAAAAAATGCAATCCATGCGGAGGTGTCAATGGAATAGAGTTTCATTTTGATTCATGTTTGAGTTCGATACGTTCCATTTCCTTCCAGTCTAAATCAAAAACAATCTTTCCCCGTAAGGCAAGTATTCGCTTTTTTGCTTGTCTTTCAAGCTCGCGTAGCGCTGCGGCTATGAAGAACTCTGAATATTTACCACGGGGAACTGCGTGCCTTACTTTAGCCAAAGCGGCTTCAGGAACACTAATCGTAATTTTTGTTTTTGTATTATCCATGGCTTCATTATTTACAAAATGTATGTACATTATATACATACAGAAGGCGTAAGTCAAATGTATGTATAATGTACGGAAATCTCATACCCTTGAATCACGATCAACTTCCTGATACGCTTGTATACATATAGTCACTTCCCTCTATGACCTCCACCATTTCCTCCCTCTCGTTCCATATTGGCAAGTCAGTCACCATTTCCGGCTGGCTATACAACAAGCGCTCGTCGGGGAAAATTGCGTTTCTTGAGTTGCGAGACGGGAGTGGGTTTGTACAAGGGATTGTGTATAAGCCGGACGTGGCGGAGACCGTGTGGCAGGCAGCAGAGCAAGTGACACAGGAGTCGTCGGTGATCGTCGCGGGCACGGTTGCGGCGCACCCCAAACGCCCTGGCGAGTTCGAGCTGCATATCACCGAACTCACGATCGTACAGCTCGCCCCGGAATATCCGCTGGGCAAAAAAGAGCACGGGCCTGATTTTTTGCTCGATAATCGACACTTATGGCTGCGCAGCAAAAAGCAATGGGCGATTCAGCGGGTTCGTGACGTGGCGATCCAGGCGATTTATGAATTCTTTCACTCTCGCGGGTTTATCAAAATCGACACACCAATACTGACGCCCGACGCGTGCGAAGGCGCAACAACATTGTTCGAGCTCGAATATTTTGATCAGGGAAAAGTATTTTTGTCGCAGTCAGGCCAGTTGTATCTTGAGGCAGCCATTATGTCTGTTGGCAAGGCATTTGACTTTGGGCCTACGTTCCGCGCTGAAAAAAGCAAAACAAAACGGCACTTGACTGAGTTTTGGATGATGGATGCTGAAGCCGCGTTTGTGGAGCATGAGGAAAATATGCGCATCCAAGAAGAGCTCATAATCGCGGTAGTTCGAACAGCGCTTGAGCGATGCGCAGTGGAATTGGCGATTTTGGAGCGTACCCTCGCGCCACTCCAGCACATTGCTTCGCTCCAAAACAAAAAAGCGCCATTCACTCGGCTGTCGTATGCCGATGCCATCAAGCAGCTTCACTCACTCGGCAGCGATATCAAGGATGGCGAGGACCTCGGAAACGACGACGAATCATTATTGACTACAGACTCGCCAGCACCAATCTTTATCGAACGCTGGCCGCGGGCTATCAAGCCATTCTACATGAAACGCGATCCGAAAAATCCCGAATTGGTGTTAAATAACGACCTCATTGGCATTGAAGGCGCGGGCGAACTTATCGGCGGATCGCAACGTGAAGATGATTATGAAACGCTGCAGGCAGCCATCGAGCTCGAAGGACGACCGGACCAGAATATCAGTGGTATCTCGATCTGCGCCGCTTTGGCAGCGTGCCTCACAGCGGCTTTGGACTAGGCCTTGAGCGGACCGTTGCCTGGATCTGTGGCGTGCAACATGTGCGCGAAACCATCCCGTTTCCACGGTTGATTAATCGGATGAGACCGTAAACGTAAATCCAACTATCAGGTAGTTACTGTCTCTACGTGCTGCTTTACAGCAAAATGCGCCAAGTCGCAGTCGAATGTCACCAGTGTAGGGATCATCATCGTTTGCAACACAGCAAGAATTGAACAATCGACGAACCCCACATCCTTTTTCGAAGTCGCACGAAAAATATCCCATGCACGTAGATACAATTCTTCTTCGATATGTACTATTTCAAGCATCGGGTTTGCGACCAATAATTCTCCTGCGGCAATAGCAATTTTTCTGCCAGCACGCATGGAGAGAACCGTCACTGTTTCAGCTATAACGTCGCTTGAGGTCACGAGGTCCGCGCGCTCATGTTTCAATCGTCGGGCAATAGCCCTCGATTTCTTATGCAGGGTATCGTTTGGACTGCATAATGCAATCCAAAAATTGGAGTCAATAAAAACTTGCATAATTGATCTTACGGCCGTTTATACAGATAGTCGTCCATACGGGATGCCAAATCCCTCGGAGTGTCCTTGCGGGCCAAAGCGCCAATGCGCTGAAATGCATCAAACATTATCCCTATACCGCCCGATTCAGGACTGCGCGTTTGTTCTAAGTTGCCAGTCAGTATCGAGCGAATAACATCAGAAACAGTCGCCCTTTTACTTCTTGCTAAACGACGTAATTGATTCAGTTGACTCTTTTGCAAATAAATTTGTGTGCGAACCATGATAGCGTAAGTATACACCGAGGTGTATATAGCGTCAATGGCTTTTTAAGATATGAATAGTCTTCTAGGCGCTCCGCGGCTACGGCAACATCCGCACCACATCCTTCAGACTTTCATGTGCGGGTACATAGTCCGGCGGCAAAAATTCTTCTTTTGTCACCCAGCGATAATCTAAAATATCTTCGTCGCTCATTTGGTCTGTGTGATGGATTTCGCCGCCTTGATACGAACAGAGATATGTCGTATATATGTTTTGTTGCCCCGGAGTTGTGCTGTCGCTCGACATATTCCACCACAGGCCGATAATCATCTCGATAGTGACTACGAGTCCTACCTCTTCCCGAACTTCCCGAACGAGTGTTTCCACCGGAATTTCTCCAATTTCGATTCTCCCACCTGGTAGCGTCCACTTTGGAATGCCATTGATTCGCTCTTGGATAACTAAGAACTTCCCCTCGTTATTTTGTATGATCGCTTTAATTCCGGCTGTTGCGTATTTTTTCATAGACCTTGAAGAATTATTACAGGCTGCGGATGAAGATATTTATTTGCGCCTATATAGTGCACATCAGTGTAATCGCATGGCTTACCGTTATAACGGGTAACGACGCAGCCCGATTCTGCTATTAGTAATTTTGAAGCCGCGTGGTCCCATATTTTTTTCTCAACCGGCGTTGTTATAATCCAGTCACGACTGCCGGCAACAATAAGCAATGTAGGCACGATCATACAGTTTAGGCTGGTCATCCAGATCGCTGATTCCTGAGGTATTTTAGTAAATCGGGAAAGTATGTCGACTTTAAGCTGTCTGGAACTCACATCGAAATATCCAAAACTCTTCGAAAGATCTCGCGCATCAGAACAATGCGTTCGTTCGCCATTACGATATGCGCCTTTATCCTTTTCTGCATATAGGTAGTCCTTCCACATCGGAATATATATCGCCCCATAACGCGTCTCACCCTTTTCCACCAGCGCCATCATTACTCCCCAAAAAGGCGTCTTGGTTGCGAAATTTCGTGTTCCATCGAGTGGATCAATAATCCACAACGATTCGGCGCCCGCATTGTCCTCGCCGCTTTCCTCGGAAATAATGCCGTGATGAGGAAATTCGCGCTTGATTGCGTCGAGGATAATTTTTTCACTACGGAGATCTGCCTCGGTCACAACGTCAGCTGCATTTGCTTTGGTATATTTCACTCCGACTTCGCCATAGAGCTCAAGCGCTGCATCGCCAGCTTTCTTTATGGTTCGTTCGATGAATTGTTTTATGTCTCCGTGCTTCATGGTCGTCCATTTAATAAAGTTTATGATTTCTTCGACAAGTACTCGATAATATCAGGGTCGCTGTACGAAGTAATAATATGCTTTATAGGGGCGTCAGCGGTGACTACCATACACCGCTATGATACTCCGCGATTACTCACAGTGCAACCAGTTGCATGTAGGTGCATTATAGGTATAATGCGCAGTATGACAGCCAACGATGACCATGTAGTGCTCGTTAATGAGCGCAATGAAGTACTCGGTACTGCCCCGAAAGCAACAGTGCATACGGCTAATACGCCGCTACATCGGGGCTTTTCGGTATTTTTGTTTAATGACAAGGGCGAGCTCTTATTGCAACAACGGAGTCTGACGAAAAAAACGTGGCCGGGAGTGTGGTCGAATAGTTGTTGTGGGCATCCAAGGTTAGGAGAAGAAATAGAAGATGCGGCGCGACGACGGGTTATGGAGGAGTTAGGGTTATCGAATATCAAGCTAATCGAGGTGCTCCCCGATTACCGTTATCGCTATCAACACAACGGCGTTGTGGAATATGAATTATGCCCGGTGTTTGTAGGAATAACCAAACAACATCCTCGGTTAAATAAAAAAGAGGTTAGTGCAATGAAATGGGTTGCATGGACTCAGTTTGTCAGCTCCACAATAATCAATTCTCCTGAATACTCTCACTGGGCTCTTGAAATTTCACAGTTATTAGCACAGAATAAGGCATTTGAAATGTGGTTTAACAAAAATACAACAAAAAAATAAGGGGGTTCATTTGAAAATCTTTATTGCGAAGTATCGAGGTGCGTGTCTTGGAATTCAAGAATATGCGTTCGAGCCCATTCAACGTCTCACTGAACTAAAGAAGCGGTTTCCGTGGCTACATTTCTTTTGTTACCCGCCAGCGCACAATAGAAATGTGGTACGGATGGCGGAAATGGCTGGGATATCCCTCGTAAAGTCGATCGCAGACATTCCGCCGGAATTTGACGGACAAGCGATGTACATCCAAAGCGCCCATGGCGGTTCATCCTCTAATCGATCCCTTGCCGGCCAGAGAGGCATAATATTCGGAGACATGACATGCCCTCTGGTCGTCCGAAACCATCGTTTAATCGCAAGCTATATCAAACGAGGAGATGATCGCCTTGCAGTTGTAATCGGTCATGCTGGACACCAAGAAATGATCGGGTGCCTCGAACCAGAAGCTATTTCCAGTTTACAACAGCGCCAGATTATTTTACTCGACCCCCGCTCGAAGCCAATGCTTTCAGGGGAAGACATTCGACGAGTTCGAAGTGCGGCTGAGGTGGTTGTCGTCACACAGACAACACTCGCGAAATCTGAAACAGAGGAAGCAGTTGCATTTCTAAAGCCACTCCTACCAAAACGTTTCATCGATGGCATCGGTAGATGTGGTGCGACAACATCGCGTCAAGAGGCTTTAATAGACTTGATCGATCGTTGCGGTGTCGATACCGTTCTCGTCGTAGGTGATATTCAGTTTTTCAAAAGCTCCAATACGACACGGTTAGTCGAAATCGCTCAGCAACGTGGAGTCAAAACACGCTGCACGATTGACACCGACAGTGTCGACCCATCGTGGTTCGTCGATACCAAAATCCTCGGGATAACGGCTGGAGCATCAGTTCTTCCGAAGGATTTCGATGCGGTGATAGAACTAGTTCAAAGTTTGACAAGTGGAGAGCTTGTCCAGCATGAGTTCTCTGCGACAACTGAACAAATGAGTACCAAGGCCCGCGACGCTGAATTCGAGCGTATCGAATTTGAACTCGAACAGAGAGTATTGGCACATTCGAAAAAATAAAACACTCCTAGGGGGTGATCGAACTAAACTGAGTATTCACACAGTCCAACGTGAGTGCTCAGTTTTTCGTTATCTTTGTGCCGATGTTTTTGCCTTGTAACACCTGCAACAAATTCCCTGCCATAGCTCCATTAAATATAACGGTTTCGCAACCATCCAACGTTACTAGTTTGTTCAGTTTCCCAAAAATCCCACCTGTCACATCTGTTTCATGACTTTGAAGAGAGTGATTCTTTACGCGATGTCGAATGTCAGCTCGGGAAAGGTGAGAAATATGTGCTTCATTTTGTCCGGGCGGAAAGTGATCGAGTACGCCATTGACATCCGTTGCAAACAACAAACGCTCAATCCGAAATTTTTTGACTAGATATGAGCCAATTTCATCAGCTGAAATGATATATGGCCTATTGAGTTCGTCGAGTAAAATATCGCCACCGAAAAATGGAATTTTCCCGAGAGAAAGCGCTTGTTCGATCAAACCTCGTTTTGTAAGGTGAATCAGATCGTTTCTATATTCAAATAGCTCTGGAGTACGGAGTGGCTCGATTGGACAACCAGTCTTCAGTAAAACTGACGTTGCTTCGTCAGTAAGCCTATCCATTAATGCTCTTGTCTCCTGATATCCTTTCTGTTGTTGGAGCGACAACACTGTTCTTTCATACAATTTATACTTATACACAATAGGATGCCCGTAACTGCCAGCTCCTCGCAGTAAGATTACTTGTGTATCGCTGTTTTCGTGTAAAAAAAATGCCAACTCCGATCCGAGCTGGGATATAATATCAGGACGCAGTGTCGGCTTAGCTGAACGCTTCTTTGTAATGATGCTTCCTCCAAACTTGATGATAACTGTTGTCGAGTGTGTCATTGTGGAGTGCATTATACAAACCTCCCGATATCTTGCAACTGTTCAATGACGATTTGTGGGAATTCTGCGTTGCCGATAAGCGCTTGTTGTTCGGGGTGGTTGCCGTAGACGAGTACGCCGATTGCTGATGGCGCATAATGCCGAAATGCTTCGAGGACTTCGACGTAGTCGTCTATTACAACCGGGACAACGGGCTGATGGGTGCCAGTGTCTGCGAGGCACGCCCCAATAACATCAGTTTTTTGTTTGGCGATACAAATAGCTGCTGCGCCCACAACACCATCGTCGATCAATGGCTGTACTTTTGCGCCTTGCAAGTCCGTGAATCCTTGGGTGAAAATCGTTATGCCGCCTATTTTGTGAAGCATTTTTAGTGTCTCAATAACACGCGGGAGGTAAAACTGACGGTAATCAATATCAAAAAAAATCGACCGCACGTGTTGCACATCGGCCGGATCAGCGTGCTCGATGAAAAACTGATCTACCAGCGACTCATAGGTCCCCTGCCATGATGCCTTGTGCGCATCGTAAAACTCTTTGAACCGTTCCAGTGTCTCGGCGCCGAGCCGTTTCGTGAAACGCTCGTTCCATCCATCTCGCATCTTCGGAAAATCAATCAGGACCCGATCAACGTCGACAAAAAAATGCGGTTTTGGCTTATGAGGAATTTTGAATGCTGAGTTCATAGTATATGTTGATAACAAACCGCCCAACCGAATTATTGTCGCACCCTCCGTAAAATACGCGCCTGCCACAACGCGGCAATGGTTTGTACCGTACCCATCACAATAAACAACGTCGTAAATGAAAATGTTCCAACAATATATCCACCGATCAGAATTGCGATACCTGTGAGCATAAATGCCTCGCCCTCGGCCAGGCCCCAAATATAGCTACGCATTCGCTTACTCTGGTAATGCGAGTACAGCGAATCCCATGTCGGCGTTGCCAACGCTCCCGCGACACCCAACCCAATCTGGATTAAGAACAAATGCGTAGGGGTCGAGATAAGCAAATAACAAAATGTCAGCACTGCATTCAATATATAGCCAGTTACCAAAAGTCGCTTCTGGCGCAGCGCTGTGGTTGTGGTTTTTCCAATGATAACCATAAGCACACCGGTGACCATTAAGTACGTTGCCCACGCCCACGCGATATCAAAGACGTTCCCGCCGATACGTTCCGTGAATACCGCAAACAGGGGGCCGAACATCCCTTCCCCAAAATACCAAAGATTCGCTCCGTGTAGGAGTATGCGTGTTTCTGTTCTCATTCGTTTTTGGTGTCGTGTCTGGTTACTATTTTGCCTTTTGGTTCCACGTTTTCGTATAGTATTGCGCCGGGTCCAATCGCTGCTTCTGAACCAATCACCACGCCGGGCATCGTTCCCGATTTAATGCCCACGCTGACACCATGCCCCATTATAACACCAAGCTTGCGTCTGCCCGAGTCGATGCGTTCGGCTTTGACGGTGACTTGTACATGTGCTTTATCGAACCGCGCATTGGCTGAATGAAAATCGGTGCCGATCCAACAATCGCGGCCGATTACGCTGTCGCCAATATAGCCGCTGTGTGCTTGTGAACGCTCCATCATGAGCGAACGGGCGAGTTCTAAGTGCGCGCCAATTTTCGTACCCTCTTCTATAGATGATTCGCGGACTACACAGTGGTTGCCAACAGTTGCATTGCGGCCAATATACGCGGGACCGCGAATTACAGAATGTTCAAAAACTCGTGCGCCAGATTCGATGACAATAGGCCCGTCTGACTCATCAATGACAACGCTCTTATGTACCGTAGCGTCTCTCGCGATTGAACCTTTTTGCATGCACAGAAGCGCTTGGGTCATCGTGAGCAAATCCCATGCGAATTTTAGTGGATATGTTTCTTTTTGTGTGAGAATGACCCGCACGTTGTGCGTTTTCATATAGGTGTTTAGCGCTGCCTCGAACTGGTATTGTTCTATGGGTGTGGCTTCAAGCGTCTCGAGAAAATCAGCAGAGAGATACCACAATCCCACCACTTTAATATCCGAGGGCTCGCTGCCTTTCGCCGGTTTTTCAATAATTTCGACAGCGCGTTCGTTTTCGAGTCGGAAAATGCCGTATCGCCATGGCTCCTTCGTTTTTCGCCCAAGGAGCACTGCGTCGATGCCAGCGCCCTTGGCGTCTAGTAATGGTTTTATAAATTCTGAAGCGCGAATATGAGAGGGGTTGAACACGATAAAATCTCGTGGCTCGGCGCTTTTTGCGCCTGACTCGCTTCCCTGCAGTAACGCCTTTGCAGCTACGATTGCATTTCCCTGACCAAGCGGCTCGTCTTGAACTGCATATCGAATTTTCGCACCGAATGCCGAGCCATCGCCCAGATGCTGTTTGATATCAGCATTGGTCTTGTTAATCACGATCACGATATCGGCGAGCCCTGCTTCAGCGATTTGTCGTACCACGTGCGCCAAAATCGGCGTACCACACACCGTAAGCATTGACTTATGATGCCCGAGATAGCTATACGGCTCGAACCGGCTCGATTCGCCGGCTGCGAGGATTAGTGCGATGGGTTTCATGAAAACCGAAGTATGTTAATCATAAATCGCATGCGTACCAATCGCTGAAAAATATGCAACATGCTGACCCTTCTCGTCCGCAATAATGAAGATAACGCGGTACCGAAAATCGATCCAAAACGCTTGGCGCCCACTAAGTGTACCAGATAAATGATGCGTCCGAAGTCGCGAATCATATGGGTTGTCTTCAAAAATACGAATTCTTGCAAAACATTTTTGCTGAATGCGATTCGGGAGTTTCTGCAGTTGCTTCTCAAATTTTCGCGCATATTTAATCCTCATCGTGGACGAGCAATTCTTCGGGAGAGCTTACCTCGCGATAGCGTCCTGCAGCAATATCGCGCTCCCCTTCCATTACATCTCTATATAATTTTTCCTCGTCCCATAACCGAACTAAGTACCTGAAGAATTCGCTCTTACTGGCAAATCCGCCTTCTTTCACTGCTTCGTTGACTTGTTTGGCCATTGCACGAGGCAACGATATATTAATGATGTTTCGCATAGATGGATGCAAGGATCATTATGTTTTCAGTGTAACAATTTGTATTACAGTAGTCAAATTATTCGTACGAGTGGTGCACCATGAGCGTACGTCCGTCGCGCTGCACAAAAACGATAGTGGTCAAATGGGGAGATCCGTGTTTTGAGTTGCTCATGGTAGTCATTGCGTTTATTATAATCACGCGCTATAAGCTCTTTACAAGCTCCTTGGCTTTTCACCTCTATACTCGATCTCTTCCTCGGATTGCCGTCGGCTGACTGGCGGGTTTAAGCGTTCTTCTTGGATATGAGCCGCTAATCCAGGCACGCGGGAGATAATGAAAAATGCATTCGCAGTGTCGGCGCCGAACCCAAGCTCTAGAATCCCGGCAGCAAGTGCGCCGTCGATATTGAATACTAACTTTTTACCCAGCTGTGTTTCGAGTTCGCGCTCGATCGCTTCGGCGAGCTCAAAATAGCGGCCATAAAATCCAAGCTTCTTCGCTTGTGCGATAATGGTTTCGGTGCGCGGATCAGCATCTGTGTATAGTTTGTGTCCGTAGCCAGCGATACGCTTCTTGCTTTCTTTGTGACTCGTAACGATTGCGGCTGCTGTTTGTTGAACGGCATTTGTATCGCCTACTGGAACAGTTGCTCCCCCGTCTTGTAATACTCGCGCGCACGCCTCTACAGCGCCGCCGGTAAATTCCCCGATCCCCAATACACCAGCTGCAATAGCCGCGGCCGTACTACCACCAGCAGAAGCGGTATTGCGAGCGTTTTGTGTATATATAGGTGCAGCACCATGATCAATGGCCGCAATAAGTAATACGTCCAGAAACGGACGCGCTTTCGCCGACGGTAATTGGCCGTTCAACACCAAATATATGGCATCGGTGAATGACACTTTCTCCATGAGATCGGTAATTTTGTATCCTCTCACGTATGGAAGCTCGTCAAATTGACCGGTGATGGCTGTAGTGATTTTCATGATATGTTTTGTTTAATCTCTCATTTTGTGCTCCGCGCCGCTATCCCAAATTGCAAAAAGTATTCGTCTAAATCAGAACAGGTTGTTGTATACGCAGTCTCACCAAGCCACTGCGCAGCAACAACATCCCGAATACGTGCAATCTCCTTAAAACGACCACGCCAGCGTCTGTCAGCCAATGTTAAATCAATTAATTCCAAGGCTCGTTCGAGCGATCGGCGGGATTGATCAGGATCGCGTGCAGCCCAGTTCGCACCACGTCCGACCTCGCTCCCAATATTGGCCATCTGCTCAACGAGCGACAGTTTGCCCCACCCTCCTTGTGCCAAGGACGCATGTTGCATGATTATTGAATTAAATCCGCCACAATCGCCCGAATCTTATTTTGAATTTCCATATTTTCGACGCCGCGCGATCTATTATTATCAGAAGGACGAATATTTATCATCGAATCGAACTCAATAAAATCCGTAACATTTTTCTGCAGGTGCAAGTTGATTCCCCAGAGGTTCATCTGCTTTGAGCCTTTGTCCAACAGTTTCGCCTCCTCATCTGCATGTAAATCTCCCCCAACAGCCATAATGCCATTCTCAATATCAACAACTGCTTTCATAAAATCACCAAATCCTTCTGCGGTCATGCTCTGCAATTCCTTGCGGGTAATTGGCCTTATGATTATGTGGATCATGCGCGTTCCTTCTTTTTAACACCGAGTAACCGCTTCAGTGCCTTGGGAATATCATACGGCGCGTCCACAACTGTGGCCCCTGCATCGCGTAACGCCTCCACCTTACTCTCCACAGTACCACGGCCGCCCTCGATAATCGCACCCGCGTGGCCGAGCTGCTGGCCTTTGGGCAAATACGTTTCGGCAAATGTTCCTGCGATAAACGCCACAAATGGCTTTGTGAATCCTCCTTGCTTGATAAGTACAGCTGCCTGCTCTTCATAGGAGCCCCCGAGTTCTCCATAAATCACCACTGCGTCGGTTGCACGGTCCTTTTCAAACAATCGCAGTAAATCTGCAAAATCGCTGCACACAATCATGTCACCGCCGATTGACAAGGCCGTTGTTACGCTATATCCAGCGTTCTTAAGAATAAGTCCTAGTTCGAGCGTCATGCCGCCTGATTTTGAAATAACACCGATAGTACCAGCATGTCCCGCGGTCTTTAACTTCTGGTTCTTCGGACGTCTCGTCGCTGCAACAAATATTTCGTCTGGCGTCGGCCCCCCGATCGGCCCCACCTTTGCCTTTCCAACCGAAATCACGCCCACCGACGAAGGCCCAATAATCGTAACTCCGCGCAGCCGCGCGTGCGCTAACATCTCTGCGGTATCCAGCGCCGGTACGCCTTCGCTTAATATAACAATTAATTTTAGACCCGCTGCCATCGCCTCCAAGGCAGCATCCTTCACAAATGGTGGCGGCACACAAATAAGTGACACGTTCATATCCGGATATGCGCGCATTGCTTCGGCAACCGTGTCATGTACGCCAACACCATCGACTGTCTGCCCGCCCTTGCCCGGTGTCACGCCGGCGACAACGCGAGTTCCATATGCCAACATCTCTGTACATGCTGAAGTACCCTGTTTTCCAGTAATACCTTGAATGACGACGACTGAATTGTTGTCTAGTAATATCGACATGCAAACTACTCATCTAGTAATTTTCTGAGCTCCTGCTAGGATTGCGATAAATATAGTGAGACCCAGTTGTTCGACGAAGCACAAAACCCAACTGATCAAGCACGTGAATAATTTGCTTGGACTTGTAGCTGCTCATTTACAACAAATCAACAATACACTTCAGAAATTACTACGCCCGGTCGCTCGATAGGCACTGCTTCCTCATCAGCTTTTAATACGGCAATGTAGCCATCGATTGCATCTCGAACCATCATCTGTGCTTCTTCAAATGTTTCCCCTTGTGTTACACAGCCAGGGAGCGAGGGAACATAGACAACATAGCCACCTTCCAACGCGGGCTCAAAAACAGCTGTGTACTTCCGAATGTCTTTTCTTGTCGATTTCTTCATATATTTTAAAACCAAATATTAACTCGGTAAAACTATTGTACTAACTCCGCCAACTTTTTACCAGACTCGGTGATTGGGGTATTGCGGTCAAAAAAATGAATATTGAAACCGTCCTTTGCTGCGTGCTCTTTGAGCCACGCAAATGCTTCTTTGTCCCGCGGGCCGCCGCGACGAATGACAATCGGATAGGTGGGCTTGGGAGTGACTTCTAGTAACCCCGTATAAAATCCATTCACCATAGTTTCATACACATCAGTGAGATTCGCGGTGCCGCCGAAGTGCCAGAGTCCGCGTAAACCGGGTTTTGAAAGCACGATCTTCGTAAGCGCTTTTACCTTTTCCGCGGGTGGATTACCCGAGTATTCGGTGTAATTCGCAGGGTGCAAGCCATGCGCTAACAATACGTCCATGCCAGACAACAGTCCTCCCCCTCCGATACCTAAAATCGCGATATCGCCGTCAAGATCAAAGTAGACCGAGCCAGCAACGCCTCGCGTGTCCTCGCGGTCAATGGCCTTTGCAGCTCGCTCTCGCTCATTTTCTTCGCGTCCGAAAACTTTGCGCGGCGGGAATGTCACATCTTTGTGCCGCCACAGCGCGGTGTCGTCCAAAATCACTTTTGCATCATCTGCTAACAATTCACCGTCATTAGTGCTGTGCAACGGATTGATCTCGACAAGAGTACAATCATAACGCTTGAAAAGTTGCCATAATTTTCCAAAAATGCTGCTCGCCGCAAGCGCTGTCTCTCTGTCAAACCCAGCCATAAACAACGTTTCGCGCGCCAGAAACGGCGAATAGCCAATCGACAGATCGACGGCCACGCGCGCAACATTCCCCGCGCTCTCGATATCAATGCCGTCTTCACGCGATGCCATAAGTACAGGGACTCGTAGCGTCGTATCGTATGCGATGCCAATGTAATATTCGCCACTGTGTTGCACGAGCTCCTCGATGAGCACCGTTTCAACAACCTCGCCGTGAATAGTTGCGCCTAGTTGCGCCGTAACCGCCTGCTTGGTTTCCCCTAGTCCATGACACAGCTTAATACCGCCGGCCTTGCCGCGCCCGCCAGTCAATACCTGCGCTTTCACTGCAGTTGATTCGAATGATAACAAAAGTCCGTCGAGTTCGCTCGCATTCTTTACTGCCACGCCTCGAGGAACAGAAATTCCACAGGCCTTAAATAATACCTTTCCTTCGTGTTCGTAGAGTTTCATATTTACTCTATCGGTCGCGATATTATAGGAACAGGGCCTTTGGATACATCGTTATATATCTCCACTTCGCGTGTAAAGCACTGACGCCCGGCGTCATGGCTCCAATCATACCCGTAATTGCTATAACTCATCTTACCACTATCCTTCGTATCGAATGTTCCGCATATTTCATATTTTGTTTTTTGCTCTGGGATCAAGGAATATTCGTACGGTTGCTGCGTTTTTGGATCAGAAAAATTATCTTCACCACACGGAACGTTGCGCTCCTTGGATATAGTCCGAATCTCATCGAGCGAGGCTGGTAATTTCCCATCCTGGTTGTATAGGGTAGTCGCGCACGACGCAATGCTGCTCAAATCATTGATTCGCTGTTCGTCAATTCGCGTTAAGCGCTGTTGAGCCGGCGATCCGATCTGCATCCAGCCGAAAATAATACCAACGACCACCAAAACCGTAAATACAGAGCTAAACAGATTTTGCAACTGTTTATCAGTTGTTTTACTCAAAACGTCATGCAGATAATAGCCAAAAATGCCGCCCGCAATAATGATGATTGCCACTGCCTTTATCACGAATCGCACTACAAACGCGCCGCCGATGACTTGCGTCAAGATACCAATGCCAGCGCCAACCAAAAACCCAATAGAAATCAACAGCGTAATATAAGTAAGCCATTTTCGAATACCGGATTCAGCGAGCGCCTGATCAGCAGCCACTTCTCGCTGCAACTTGCGATTCATGATGTAGAAAATCGGATACACAATAATCAAAAATGCAATGCCGCTGATAAACAGCGCGTCACTCCGACTGTAATAGTATGGCTGGTCGATGATGTCTGGAATCAATCGATTAATAATACCCGCGGTCACACCCCATAGACTGACTGCTGATACATACAATGACACAAAGGTCAAAAGATACATGAAAAAATCGCGTGCATGGGAACGCTTGCGAGGGGCTGTTGCATTCGATGCTGGGGACATAGAAGTGTGTATTAAGAAATTAATGTTTCAATTCATGACACGTACAATTGCATTGTAGCACGCCTACTGTAGAAGCACACTATTACTACGGTTCGAGCACGCCTTCAGCGCTTTCGTTCACGGTAATGCGTAACGAGTCTACGGCCTCAAACTGTTCGTTCAGTGTTTTTTCGAGTTGTGCTCGGAGCGCCTGGACATGACACGATCCGCCTCCCATTTTGAACGCGTCGTTGAAATCGAGGCGAAGTTCGCCCTTCTCATCTATGTTGGCCGATTGTACTTTCGTACCTTTGGGGATTTCAGTGCGAAAACCCTGGGCGTATTCCTCTGTAGTCGGCCCCTCAAGGAGCATGGTGAGCGCCTTAAACGGCGTGAATTGCAATTGAACGATAAGTCGTTTGACTGGCTCGAGTCCGCTACAGTCATAATCATTGACCGCGCTTGATCCTGTCACGCCGTTCCGCGCGTAATATAGATTGAGCCAGACGGGATCAGCAGTAAAGCGAATCGGGTAGCGCAATCGCTCGATCACTGTTTCAGCTGAATCAGTCGCGCTTTCAGTGCTTGTCGCTGCAATCAACGCATACTCAATAAAACCATCCTTTGTTGAGGATAACTCGAATGGCACGCGCGCATCAAACGCGCCATATGCAAGCGGGTCGCTACTTGCCTGTTCGCTCGGATGAAACCGCTTTGAGCCGAGTAGTTTTCCGTTGGCATCTTGAATATATACTTCAAGCGACGCACTTTGTGGTCGCGCCTCCCCGCGCACTCGCGCAGGAATTGGCACCTGGTCCAGCTCAAGATCAACAGGCTCAACAATGCGGATATGTTGCTCGGGGGACACCATCACTGAACCGCCTTTTTGTGGCGCCTCTCCGCTACTATCACCAGTGCGATTCATCCACCAAAATCCGCCTGCTGCAATAACAATTATAACAGCGACTCCTATACCAATCGCCTTGGTATTATAATGCTTGTTGTGCGAAAAAGTTGCATTTTCCATAATACAAAAATAGTAGCACGGCGAATAAGAGATTCAAGCCCTCACATACTCACACAACGACCCAAACACTTCATCAGCAACTCCCACAAAATCCTCTCGCTTATTATATCGCTCATCCACAATTGCCGCGCAGTACATACCTGCTGCTTTCGCTGCCTGCACGCCGAATACAGAGTCTTCGAACACAAGGCATTCGCTCGGCGCGACTCCCAGCCGCTTGGCTGTTTCAATAAAAATATCAGGCGCGGGTTTCCCGCGAGCGACTTCGGGTCCAGTCACGGTAATCAAAAAAACGTCACGAAAGAATTGCTGGTGCTCAAGGAATGCATCAAGTAATTCGCGTCTTGAACTGGTAGCAACGGCGAGTTTTAATCCTTGGGAGTGGGCACTGATCACCGCGTCTTTCGCGCACGGCATAAGTTCAATGCCATCTCGGTACACTTCGATTATTGCCTCGTGCTGTTGCCGCGCGAACTCCTCTGGGGTCAAAGATATTTTGTGGAATTGTACAATCGTACGCGCCGACTCAATAGCCGGCATCCCAAATGTATTCACCAGCTTCTTACCGTCCCCGAACTTCGCAACCAACGCACTATTAAGGCGCACCCACGCGCCCTCGGAATCAACCAGGGTGCCATCCATGTCGAAGATGATGGCGTTGAATGAATTGAGCACTTTAGAAGTATAGGCTAATTAGTTCAATATTTCTGTTTTGCCCTCCGTATCACAAACTCCCCTTTCGGCTTTTTCGCGCTTAGATTTTTCATAATTTTCATCGCAACAACCCGCGGGTCGAGATAGTCTGTATAGTCCTGGGGCCGCTGCTCATCGAATAGCTTTGTTTGCATGCCTTCGGGGTAGATGTTGTATACAACGATGCCATCGTCTGCCACTTCTAACGCAAGCGACTTGCAAAATCCCATTGCTGCGCATTTACTCGCGCAGTATCCCGATGATCCCGGGCGGCCGATCAATGCGCTTGTTGATAAAATATTGATAATAATGCCAGTGCGCACCGGCTTCATCACGGCCAGCGCAGCCCGAGCGCCATGAATAATACCAAATAGGTTCACCTCCACCATGCGATGCACGCGGTCCAGCGACATCTGCTCAATAGGGCAATGCGGCATCCACAGCCCCGCGTTATTTACCCACAGATCAAGCGAACCGAATGTGCGCTTCGTAAACGCAGCTAGTTCAAACATCGCCTGCTCGTTTGTGACATCAGCGATATATGCTTGTGCGCCGAGCTCCGCCGCCACACGGTGCAGCTCGTCATGCGCGATATCGCTCATAACGACCCGTGCGCCCTGACGCACGAACTCGCGCGCCAACTCCAACCCGAGTCCGCGGCTGGCACCGGTAATAACGGCAACTTTGCCGGCAAGTTGCTGGGTTTTACGTGCCTTCTGTGGCCTTTCTGATTTATTGGGCCATTGCGTTGCCATAATCGACAAATAAGCGCAGTTAAATATGGTCAATATCTTTGCGTGGCGGGGCTGTCTTGATAATTTCGAATGCCTCTTCCGCAGTATCCACAAGTGTGTAGATTGCCTGATCGTCTGTATCAATCATTTGATGGTGCCCGAGCACCTCGTTATTGATCCACACAAGTAATGGCGTCCAATACTCTTTGCCCACCACGATGACCGGAATACGCTCGATTTTATGGGTCTGAATTAATGTAATGATTTCGAAAAATTCATCCAGTGTGCCAAACCCGCCCGGGAAATACACGTACACACGGGCTGCGTACGAAAGCATTATCTTGCGTGAAAAAAAATAGTGGAAGCCGTGGCCGCGCTTGACGTATGGGTTAATGCGCTGCTCTTTCGGGAGCTGAATGTTAAGGCCGACTGATTCACCGCCGCCCTCTACTGCGCCGCGATTCCCCGCCTCCATAATGCCCGGGCCGCCGCCCGTCACCATGCCAATGCCGTGTTCTGCGCACATGCGCGCGAGTTTTTGCGCCTCTTGGTACCAATGCGTATCTTCTTTCAGTCGGGCAGAACCAAAAAAAGTCACTGTGTTTCGTATATCAGCCAAAAACTGAAACCCTTCGACAAACTCGGCCATGATTCGAAAAATGCGCCAGTGAAACGACGAGCGGAAATCAGCGGGCTCTTCTTGAAACGGAAGCTGTTGGGCGGGCACGTTCATCGTTCCTCCGGGCTGTTGCAAGTCTGGGACCATGAGGGTGTGTGTATAAATCGTTAGTCCCAACAGTATACCAAGAAACTGTGTAGCTGTATAATATACCCACTATGACCAACATGACCCCAACAAAAGTCTTCTTCACCAAAGGTGTGGGAGCGCACAAAGATCAACTGGCCTCGTTCGAGGCCGCACTTCGTAATGCCGGTATTGAAAAGTTTAACTTAGTCTATGTGTCGAGTATTTTGCCGCCGCGGTGCCAGGTCGTGACCCGCGAGGAAGGGCTTAAACATTTGAGCCCGGGAAGTATTGTGTTTGTGGTGATGGCGCGCAATCTAACCAATGAGCCCAATCGGTTAATTGCGGCATCAATCGGCGTTGCAAAACCGAAAAACCCCGACCAGTACGGATATCTGTCGGAGCACCATCCATACGGTGAAACTGCCCATAAGGCCGGTGAATATGCAGAGGACTTGGCTGCCACCATGCTTGCTACTACGCTCGGTATTGATTTTGATTCCAGTCGCGACTGGAAAGAGCGCGAGCAAATATATAAAGCGAGTGGACAAATTATTTCAACTACAAATTATACCCAATCAGCCGAGGGGCATAAAGATGGTCTGTGGACAACGGTGGTTGCGAGCGCAGTGATGATTTTGGCGTAACGCTGCGCTTTAGCGATCCTCACCACATTCCACCTGTATCATCTCCTTGGTCGTGGGATGTTGGAACGTCAAGGTTCGCGCCACAAGCTCGAGCCGTCCGCCTTTCGCTACCTTTGAGCCATATTTTGTATCGCCAATAATCGGATGGCCGATGTGAGCAAGTTGAGCTCGTATCTGATGCGATCGCCCACTCGATAATGAAATGTCTAATAATGAGTCGCGGCCGTCAAAATGCATCAGTTTGTACTCGAGTGTTGCGCGCTTTGCTGCGGAAGAAATGGTCGCTGCTATTCCCGGTCGCGCGTCACTAGTAGCATCAGCAGCAGCATCAAACACTGTTGTTTTATTCTCTTCTGGGTCTTTTAATACGTAATGCGTGAGTACGTCGTGCGATTCAGGCATTTTCCCCTCGACGCGAGCGAGGTACGACTTACGGATTGTACGATCATGGAATTGCACTGATAGCCGCGCTGCTGCCTTTGATGTCCGAGCCAACAGCATCACGCCCCCGACATTTCGATCCAACCGATGCACCAAACCCAAAAAAACATTACCGGGCTTTTTGTACTTTCGCCTGATATATTCCTTCATACGATCAAGCACGTTTTCGTCGCCTGACGCATCGCCCTGGCTCAACATGCCCGCGGGCTTACACACCGCAAGCACGTGGTTATCTTCAAAGATGACGGGGATGGATATGGGCTTTTTGTTAGAGTGGGGGGTTGGCATAGAACAATTTTTGATAAAAAGCCAATTCAGTTTTTGTATCATTTGCTCATAAAAGTGAGCTGAGTTATTTCAGTATAAAGTATGCGAAGTTTCGATGTTATTCATATTACACATTGTTTTTAATTAAGTCCACCTCAGCGGAAAATCCATGTCGCTCAACCAAATTTATCCACATGTTGACATCATTGTCCCCGACTCCTACCATAGAATAACGTTCTCAGTATCGAATCGACTTCAAATCGGAATCGCCCACCGTACATTCGCAACTGAACATTTTTCATGGGGAATGAGGTGTGATGCCTCAACTGTCCCGCAACTGTGATACGTGTCGCCTGCCGCCTAGAGGCGCCGCGTTAAGTCAGATCGCCATGGTGTTCACTCATAACACACAAGCTCAATTAGCTCAACATCTAAATCGAGCTTATAACTCATAACCTCCGAGGAGAGGGATGAAGCCACCGAACGTTTCTACGTCTCTACCACGGGCAGATGTGATAACGCACCGGTTCTACGTCCTTATTCTCGCCATACATCTATGCAGAATTATGTGACAGTGAAGAATCGCCGTGCGTTTTTTGTTTGTTCTGTGGCAGCGCTTGTTGTTGGCGTTGCGAGTATTGCATATTCCGCTCTCATTGGCAGTAGCGGCGCTAATCCTTCATCGATCAGCTACATCCAAACCAGCCAGCAGGACGCCTGGACCACCATGGCGCTGGCTGCAGCAGGCGCGGACACAGGCGATCCCGCACATCTCGCGACCGTCACCGGCTCGCAGGCCACCGACATCGAGCGCACCATACTGGCAATCACTGCAACCGGCAATGACCCGCGCACGTTCAGCGCCGACAACCTCGTTGCACGACTCATCAGGGATTTTTATAGTGACCATCAAATTGGCGTGGCGACGCAGATAAACGACGATGTATTTGGCGTACTGGCGCTCATGTCAGCCGGGGTTCGGACCGATAATCCCGTCGTCGCAGACGCGCGGTCGTTCATATTGTCTCACCAAAACCCCGATGGCGGTTGGTCGTGGGCGGTCGCCAGTCCATCAGACACGAACGATAGCGCAATGGCTGTTATGGCGCTTCTGGCATCCGGCTTGCCACCCAGCCACGACGCAATCACCCGAGCAGTCAGCTATATTCACGCCACACAAAACCCCGACGGCGGATTTCCGTACGAAGCTGGCGGCAATTCTGACGGCGCATCAACTGCCTGGATTATTTCCATGCTCAACGGCCTGGGCATCAGCCCGGACTCATGGGACTCGTCCAGTGACGCCGATACTGACACTGCCAACGCCGATCCTTTGAGCTACGTGGAAACCCTGCGAACGCCCAATGGCAGCTATAAATGGATTCCAACCGATGCGAGCGGATCGCTTTTTGTCACCAACTATGCGGTAATTGCCGTCAGTGGCGCGTCGTATCCTGTACACTCGCTCTCCGCAACCGATCCCGTTGTGACGTTTCGAATCGAGGGCGACACTGCACAGATATGCTCGGGTACTATTACTGCCAACACGGCAATTGCGGTCATCCCGCAAGCCAGCACGCGGTGTGGCTATACCTATGTCATTACCGACACGTCATTTGGGCCGTATGTAAGCGCAGTCAATAACGACGTTGCAGCGGGTCTTGTCGGCTGGATGTATCTCGTTAACAACGTAAGCCCGTCAATCGGCGCTGCCGACTATCTCATGCAAGAAGGCGACGATGTAATCTGGTTTTTTGGTGCATTCGGATCAGAGCCGCGCCCTCCTGTTAGCCATGAAGGTGATGCCTCAACTGCGATTAGGATCGGCCTTTCAGTTCATGTTACTGCACCAACACAAAATCCCGGGGGACCAGGTAACAACAACACCGGATCGGCGATTGCATTTACGGTGGATAAAACAACGCTTGACTTCGGATCGGTGCCAGCGGGCAACTCCGCCACTTCCTCTGTGTCCATCAGCAATACCGGAGCATCGGCTTTATCGTTTGACGCCGAGGTCACTGGTCACAGCGTATTCACCAATAATCTTACTCTCGCACAGCACCCTTGGCAGCAATGGGCTCTGTCGCTGAACAGCGGCTCACAACAGGCAGTCGAAGCCGGCATCACAATTCCCGCAGGCACGCCCCCCGGGCAAAAATCTGGCCAACTTGTTGTGTGGGCACGGGGGCAATAACGCGAGCGTATAAAATAGTATGGCTAA
>Ga0154956_154_pt1 | contig 29590 bp, 28 predicted proteins | sample RifCSPhighO2_01_FD_105924 | JGI IMG/M metagenome (GOLD analysis project Ga0154956, IMG submission 105924) | Parcubacteria group bacterium RIFCSPHIGHO2_01_FULL_47_10b | reverse complement strand
ACGGAATAATACTTTAATTCGGGCTTGTTTGGTTTGCGGGAACGATCCGAACAAGCCCCGGAGGCGTAAGCGTAACAACGCTTAGCGCTTTCAACAACTTTCTCTTTCCAGGGTGGATACTCAATCTCGAGTATCCACCCGCGTTCGTTTTTAGGCGTGCACAAAGCTGTTTTATTCCAGCCAACAATTTGCTATACTATCTTCATATGTTGCACTTTTCTACTGAACCAATTGATCTTGGTAAAAGCACCATTGCTCGCGCTATACAATCGCAAGAGGCCTACACGCGCCGACTTCGTAATTGCTGTCATGATTTCGAATATGCGTGCAATGAAGCTAGTGTCACGCTACCCGGCGATGAGCCGTATCAACAGCTAATTTACTCGATTATTGACAAGAAACGCACCATCGGAATTGATAAGATTATTGTAGAGGGGATCGGTAATGCGGATTTGAGCGTACGCGCCATCTATGAAGCAGTCGGCACGAGGAGTACGTTGGAGGGAAAGGCATTTACTCCGATTCGATTTCTGGACACCGTTGATCCGCTTCGCACTGAACTCGCGAATCGTACCCTTAAAGCGGAACTTGGGCGTGGCCGCAACATACTATTGAATGTCGTGAGCAAATCCGGCAACACTACGGAGACCATTGCTAATTTCGAACTATTACTCCAAGTATATCGCGAGGCCCGACCACATGATTGGCACGAGCTCGTTGTTGTCACTACCGGGCGCAATAGTCCTTTATGGAAAGCTGCGCGTAGCATAGGCATTGATATATTACCAGTATACGAAAAGGTTGGCGGTCGCTACGGCGCGCTTTCTTCTGTCAGCCTATTCCCCCTCGGCCTTGCCCATGTTGATGTCGTGTCACTACTTAATGGCGCTCGCGAAGCACGAGACACCTATCTGTACGCTAAGAAACCAAGTCACAACCTCCCATTGGCGAGCGCCGCAACGTTATTCGCCGCAACAAAGCGCAAGAAGCCTATCTATATACACGACACATTTTTATTCGCCAAAGACCTCGAATATCTTGGTCGTTGGTACCGGCAGCTATTAGCAGAAAGCATCGGCAAGGAGCACGACCGCAAAGGCAAGCGGGTAGAAACTGGATTACTCCCCACGGTATCAATTGGCTCCACTGATCTGCACTCACGGGCACAGCTATATTTGGGCGGACCGTCGCACAGCATTACTACCTTTGTGACGCTCAATAATTGGCCGGTAGATCCGGCGGTGCCAGCAGATACAAATCCCAACGATCCCTACCCATCGATCGTCCCCCATATCCGTGGAAAGACATTTGCACAACTCATGAGCGCGATTACACAGGGTACTCAAGGCGCCTATAAAAAACAGAAGCGTCCCTACATGCATATACAATTCGACCATCTTGACGAACACCACATCGGTGCATTCATGCAATTCAAAATGCTCGAGGTCATGTACTTGGGTAACATGCTCAATATTAACGCATTCGACCAGCCGCACGTCGAGCTCTATAAGGCGATAACACGGGAGGTGTTGGCAAAGGGGATGCCCACAACTCCCGCAGCTTCTTGACTGCCCAATTTTATGCTATACTATTTCTGTCGACCTATCGCACTCCTATTTTTCGCAACGATGACGAAAGCACCATAATGAGAAGAATCCGAGGCAATCGTACAACGAAAGGAGGTGAATGGAGACCATGAAAGGCACACAATTGTGGGCAACGATATTTTTGCTCGTTGGTGGTTTAGTTCACCTTATTCCACAGGTATACAGCTGGCTCTCAGGGATCACGGGTGGTACGCCCTGGATTCAGATAATTGTCGGCGCAGTATCAGTCATTTTGGCTTTGATGCTATTCTTCGGAGGCAAGAAATAAGCTGACTATTCATACATGAGAGTGAGAAAGCGGCCGTGCAGCGTATGCATGAGCCGCTTTCTTTTATGTGCGTGATATCACGAGGAGCGAGCGTCTTCTCTGGCATGTGCTATACTAGCTCTATGCAATTCGGCGTCCACGTTTCTATTGCCGGTGGTATCGAGCATGCTCCCGGGCGTGCGCGAGCAGTCGGCGCTGACATATTTCAAATATTTTCGCGCTCGCCGCGCGGCGGACCGTTTCGAGCAAGCGACGAGGCAATCGCGGCATTTGTGGCCTCATGTCGCGAGCACGGGTACGCGCATTGGTACACTCACGCCCCTTACTATATTACTCTCGCCTCGGACAACCCCATCCATTTTCACGGCAGCATAAGCACGCTGGCGAACGAACTCGAAGTCGCGGAGCGCATGGGCACTCGGTTTGTAATCACACACCTTGGCAGTGCAAAAGAGCGTCCCAAGGCCGATGGGATCGACGGGGTTATTAAGGGTTTGTGCAAAGTCGCAGAAACGCAGCCATTAGAACGGTTGTTATTAGAAATCAGCGCGGGCTCAGGGAATATTGTGGGGGATTCTTTGGAGGATTTGGCAACGATTATGGAGGCTGTGGACGGAGCAGGGGCCGGGTCATCAGTCGCACGCATCATTGGCGGCGTGTGCCTCGACACCTGCCATTTATTTGCGGCCGGGTATGATCTGCGGACGGCCGCTGGCGTGGATGCGCTCGTTGCTGAAGTGCAGCGAACCATCGGTCTTGAGCGTGTCCAATGTATTCATCTCAACGATTCTAAATACGAATTTCATGCAAAAAAAGATCGCCATGCGCTGCTGGGAAAGGGCGCGATTGGCGACAAAGGCCTACAAGCATTTGTGCAACACAAGGCATTTCGAGACCTTGACATGATTCTCGAAACACCTTACGAGTCCGACGATGACATGCGATCAGAGCTGGCGCATGCGAGGAAGTTGGCTGGGGCTACGGGGTAATATAGTATTTGAACTATAAAAAAGAAAACCGTCGTGAGACATCGAGGATTTCGGTGTGACAAGACGGTGAAACGAAAGAGCGAGGAGGGTGAGGTTACGGACCTAACGGCCAGTAACCTCACCCAGTTTCGGAGGATTTGAGTATTATTACATGCAAGGAGCTGGTGGGTGGGCTCCAACTCCTTGCAACCACCGCGAACCTTGGTGGTGAGAGGAACAGAGAGTAGGGGTAAGTTCATTCTACAAACTAATGGCTCAACGTCAAGTTTTTTTCACCGAGATCGTCAAAATGTATTCCCGTAGCGCCTCATAGTAGGGTCGCTGGAGTGGGCGTTTTGTATTTAAAAGTGCTGAGTGATGCGGGCGTTTTGATTTGGCGGACCATTCATTCGCTTTGATCTCGACCACTTGCGGTATTGGCGTGTTCACATGCAATTCATGGTTGATGGTAAATATTTCACGCGCGAATTGCGCCCAGCTGATGCCAACGTGCGTTGTGTGAGTTGCTTCGGTGTCACCGCCCAGCGGCTGCACTTCATTCGGCAAATGGTAGATACCAAACGGCGCATGCTCATGAAAAAGTTTCGCTGTCGCTGCAGCCAAATCAGGCGCATAAGTTGGTTTCATATATTGGTCGCCGACAACTTTGAGTTCGGTATGGTTTTCAGCGAGGTCCAGCATAATCGAGACGAAATTCTTCTTGGCCGGCCCAAATAGTGAAGACAAACGAATAATATAATGTTGCTGGAGCGACTGGCGAATAAATGCTTCGCCCATAAGCTTTGATTGACCGTAGACATTGACCGGCGTGCCCGTGTCATCATCCTCGGCATAGCCATCACGCTTTATGCCATCAACGACATAGTCAGTGCTATAGTGTACCAGCGTTGCGTTGATTTCTCTACACACATCAGCAAGGTTGCGCGCCCCATGCGCATTGATTTCAAATGCCTGGTCGCGGTGGGTCTCGGCTTCTTCAACGTTAGTATATGCAGCGGCGTTGATAACAAGCTCTGGTTTGAGCGTTGTGAGTGTTTCGTGCAACAGCGTTTCGTTGGTAATATCGCACGTATCGCTGTCCAACAGCGTTGGGTTTTCACTGGCAAAGACGCGTTGCAATTCTTGGCCCAAGAGTCCTTTGTATCCGATAAGTGCGAGTTTCATGTATATAGGAAATTGAAAGGGAGGAGCCTGCATGGGTGCCTTGCAGGCTTCGTTGGAGGATTCATTGAATGAGGATTTACTTCAACAGGCAGATGACCGTGGGATTTTGGTCATGACACCCAATACCTGTGTGACGGCTAGTAACTTTTGGATTACAGCTGCGATTGGAATGTAACACCGGTGAATTTACACTAGCCGTCTACGTTAAGATATGATTAGCGTATCATACTATTTAACTTTTTCAATATCTGCTACGGCATTGTCACCTATCAAACACCGTGCTACCATATTCCCGTGGACATGCAAAAAACAATTCAGTATTGGACAGACGGAGCGCAACGTGCGCAAGAAATCATGGAGGCATTGATCGAAAAAGAAAAGTTTCCCGAGGCATTATTTTTTGGACATTTGGTTTTGGAAAAAATTTTGAAGGCACTTGTAACTAGCATTACAAAAGAGCACGCGCCTCATTCACACAATCTTTCGAAGTTGGCACTCTTAGCCAAGCGAGAACTTTCAGAGGATGACGCATTGTTTTTAGAGAAAGCAACGGAGTTCAATCTTGAAGGTCGGTATCCGGAAGATGTTGAGAGGTTACGCAAAGAATACACGAAAGATTTCGCGATAGATACTCAAAAGAGGATACATAAGCTTTACCAACTATGGCTCCAAGAGATACAGCAATAACGGTATCAAAAAAATATGTGCGCTACTTGAAGGAAAGCGGTTTCCCTATAATAGAAGCGTATCTGTATGGTTCGTATGCGAAAGGCGAGCCGAACATGAGCAGCGATATTGACGTGGCGCTTGTAGTGTCTAAAACGGCACCAGACAACATGGATGGGCGTGCCCGGATGAGGATTTTAGCGAACGATGTAGACGATCGGTTCGAGGTCGTTATTTTTCCCGAGGACCGTTTCCAAGACTGGCACCCGCTTGTACACCAAATTATTACCACCGGCATCCGTATAAAATAACCCAGGCTCAACTCGATGTTCCGTAAACGTCCCACAACCTACCTCGGCCTATTGCAACACCATCTCGGTGCGGTCATTTTCACGGCGATTCTTTTTGGGATCGTGGCATTTGCCGTGAGCGCATTTCAGCCGCAGGAATTTGAAACAAATGCCCGACTGCTTATGGTCCCCAGTGGTAATCTCGAGCTCGACGCGTATTCAGCGTCTCGCGCAGGGGAACGACTCGGGAGTATTCTTACCGCAGTCATTCATTCAAATACATTTCTCGACGCGGTGCTCTTGAGCCAGATCAGCCAGCAGGGTGGCGAGCAAGTGCAAGTGTTTAATGATTATGGAACAAACCAAGTTCGTCGTCAGAATAAATGGCAGCAGCGGGTTGAGCTTGAAATCAGTCCCGCAACCGGCATTCTCCGTATCGCTGTATTTCATGACCAGGCAGCAGAGGCGAAAAAAACAATGGAGGCGATTCTCGATACTATCGATAAATCCGGCTCGCGATATTTTGGCGGCCAGGGTGTGAGTATCCGACGCATCGACGGACCGATTACCTCGAGTAGCCCGGTTCGTCCGCATGTATTTCTGAATACCATTGGCGGTATTGCAGTCGGTTTCATTGTGGCACTCGGCGTGCTATACTTATTTATACCGACCGAGAAGCAGCACGCGTAGAGAGAACACGTTTTTGCGTAAGTTATCGGTTAATCATATTTACTATGTCGTTGGACAAGGAGGTGACAATGGCATGAAAGAAAAAGCAATTGCAATAATGCTCACCGCATTAGTTCTTTTTACGATTGATATGAGTGCCTTGATGCTGCATTTCAAACAGGTACTTCAGAATATGGATGTACATGTCGACGAAGTTTCGATCGGCGAAAATATGCCTTCACCAAAAGACATGGTGAATGATTTTTTTGACGACCTTGATGACACGTTTTTATTAAACTGACCGCAGCAAAGGTTGACAGAAATTAATTAAGGTATAGGATTCATTCAGGAGCGGAACACGAATGAACACATTTCGAATCCCAAATAGATTTGGTGCCATATTAGCCACACTTGCACTAGCAGTTGGCGTAGTTATGTTTGGCGCCTTTTTTGTTGCATCACCTGCCGATGCGTTTGAGCCGGCGTTCGGCATCCGATCATTCCGCGAAGCAGCAGTTGAGCAGTTGAACGAAGGAGATATGACGCCGAACGAGATCATGGTGAAGCTGAAAGATAGGCATCGCGCGCAAGTGCTTCGATTGGAGCAACTCACGGTCAGTCAGGCATTGACCGCCGCATTACAAAATCCGGAGATCGAATATGCGGAGCCAAATTACAAAGCATTTGCATTGAGCACCGCAACTGATCCGTACTATACGTATCAGTGGAATTTTACTACTGTCAATAGCATTAATGTCGAACCTGCATGGGATTTGACTCATGGCGAAGGTGTGACCGTGGCAGTTATCGATACAGGCGTTGCATATGAAAATTATGGGACGCAATTTCGCCAAGCAAATGACTTGGCGAACACTACGTTTGTTGCCGGTTATGATTTCGTGGGAAACGACACGCATCCAAATGATGACGAGGGGCATGGCACTCATGTCGCCGGCACTATCGCGCAGTCAACGAATAATGGCATAGGGGTGGCAGGCGTCGCGTATGGCGCGCGCATTATGCCGGTGAAAGTCTTGGATGCGAACGGCTCGGGCAATTACGGAGACATAGTGGATGGCATTTATTATGCTGTTGATAATGGCGCGAATGTGATCAATATGAGCTTGGGTGGTACTGCTGACTCGCGCGCTTTGCGAGATGCCGTGCAGTACGCGTATAACAATGGCGTGACTGTTGTGGCGGCGGCGGGTAACAGCGGCGCAAATTCACTCCTGTATCCTGCGCGATATACCGACTATGTTATCGCAGTGGGAGCGACTCGCTACGACGGCCAGAAAGCGCCCTATTCAAATTACGGTACCGGCCTTGCAATGGTAGCCCCGGGCGGCGACATAACTGTTGACCAGAATCGAGATGGATATGGCGATGGCATTTTACAACAAACACTAGCCAATAATACGCGTTCATTTGGCTACTATTTCTATCAAGGCACATCAATGGCATCGCCACACGTTGCTGCGGTGGCGGCGTTGGTACGCAGTGTTGGCGTGTCAGACGCAGCGACAGTGCGATCAATTTTGCAATCAACTGCCCAAGACCGAGGAGCGAGCGGTTACGATACGACCTATGGCTGGGGTCTTATAGATGCTGGCGCAGCGGTGACCGAAGCAAAAACATTGGTTGATCAAGGCGGCGGCGATCCAGCGCCCGAGCCAGACCCGGAACCACAGCCCGCTCCAAACCAGGCGCCCATTGCAGTAATTTCTTCGGTATCACAGGCATTTATAAATCAGTCAGTATCTTTTGATGGTTCTGGATCAAGCGACGCAGATGGCTCAATCGTTTCTTATCAGTGGAATTTCGGAGATGGTTCGCAAGGGACGGGTGGGGCGGTATCCCATACGTATACTGCAGCCGGAACATACACGGTTACGCTTACCGTAACTGATAATGTTGGCGCGGCCGGTGTTGCCTCAAAGAGTATTTCAATCAAGAAAGTATCAAAGCGCGTGGTGAAAGTTACCAGTATTGATGTGGTGGAAAAATTTCGAGGATTGTATTACTACATAACGGCAACGGTTTCACATGACGGCGATGAAGCGTTGTTTGCGGATGTCCGGCTCACATTGATGGACGAAAACGAGGCACCAGTTTCATGGGCGAGTACAGCGAGCACCCGTGTTTATCTGAAATTAACTGACATACGATCAGTACGATTTATCGTTCGCGGTCCGCGAGCAGGTAGTTATAGCGGTGCAGTGCTTGCGAACGCATCGGTTTTTGATACCACGGGCGAAGAATTAGCAACCGGACAGCAGGGATTCACGGTACAGCGGGCGGGAGTGGTTGCGCCCACTGCGCCGGTATTATCAGTTACTCCGGGAAGTTCTGGATCGGCTGCGGCGTTTGTTCACAACTTATCCACAGCAATATCAACACGCACCAGGATTGACTTTTCGCAGTAATTCGCTAGGGTGTTTGTGAAGATATTTGTGGAAAGTTTATACACGTACACAACTGTTCATATACATAGTTTAGGGATATAGAGCAACCACCACCAAACTACTATGTGCGGAAGGATATGACAGTCGAGTAAGTCCAGCAGTAAGTCTGAGGAGGATAGCGGAGGGATTAAACGGTATACGGAGGGATATCAGTAATGTCTGTCTGGGGGGACGACTTGAGACCACTATGGTGTTGACGCTCCACGCGCCCGCGTTCATAGCGAGTAATATAATTGGTGGAGGAAACATACAAGGTTTTGTCTATTACAAGACCCCTCGTTTTTGTGCCTGCGATCATGCAGACAGCGCCGGAGATACCGGTGCACGCATGATCTTCGCAGACATAAAGGCGGGGGGTTTTAAAATCCCCGTGATGAGTGCGCAAGCATTCATTGCTCGATCCTATCTTAGAAGGCGAGGTGACATGAAATGAAAAAATTAGCAATTCTAAGCGTAGCTGCAATGGGTATTCTCATTGGGGCATACGCAGCACAAGCTTCGTCTGACGTAGTCTTGACGTTCACTAACACAAATAACGCGACTGTTACCAACACTTCAGAGGTAGATGCAGAAACTGGCGACAATGAACAAGAAGCCGACCAGGACCTCGAGGGTGGTGAAATTGTCACCGGCAACGCACAGGCAGGAAGCTCAATCGAGAACGATGTCAACTACAACAACACCGACGTTGAAGTACAAAATGCTTCTGACGTAACGGCAACTGTTGATAACGTCAACAATGCAGTTGCAATCAACTTGAGCGATATTTGGAGCAGCTCAGGCGGCAACGAGCAGGAAGCTGATCAGGACGTGCTTGGTGCACGCATCCAGACCGGCAGCGTTGTAGGTGTATCATCGATCCGCAATGGCAAGACCGGTTTATTCGGCCTTGGTTTTAACGCCAACATCGCGAAATTCGTGATTGGCACCGTAAACCCAAGCTGTGCCTGCTTAAGCGTAGCGAGCGATGTGGAACTTACTGTTGACAACGACAACTATGCGGAAGTAACGAACACCACCGAAGTTGACGCCGAGTCAGGCGACAACGAGCAGGAAGCTGAGCAGGACCTCGGCGGTTGCACGAGCTGCGGTACCGATGGTGCCGAGATCGTCACCGGCGATGTTCAAGCTGGCTCAAGCATTGAGAACGATGTCAACTACAACGAAACTGACGGCGAAATCGTCGCAGGTTCTGACATAACTGCAACGGTCACCAATGATAACACCACCGATCCTTTGAACTCTTCAGAGGTAGAGGGTAATTCAGGTGATAACGAGCAGGAAGCTGATCAGGATTTGACCGGCGGCAGCCAGAACACTGGCAACGTCACCGCAGTTGATTCAATCATCAACATCATCAACCGCGTCTTGAACAAGTTCAAGAGTGGTTAATAGTTTGAAGATTGACCTCAAACCCAGAATCTCCCTTTCGTTCGTTGCTTCGGTAATGGAATGAAAGCGGAGATTCAGGGTGAAGGGGCATACCATGAAGATGGTGTGAACACATGACTATTAGGAGAGGAGGCATGCATATTCGAACAATTACAACTACAAGCATAGTGGTGATGCTTGGGCTGTTCGCCCAAGTTTTTTGCGCGTCTATAGCCGGTGAGGCATTCGCCGCAGTTACGATCACCGAAACCAATACAAATCGCTCATCGATCACCAATTCGATCAGCGTGAGCGCAGGAGAAACCACGGTACAAACAAATGAACAAACAAGTGTAGTGAATGGCACCGCAACAATAAAAGCCGAAACTATGGTCAATGGCAAGGTTGTTCCGGAATCAGTCGTTGATATTCAGATCACTGAATCGAAACAAGTAACCGATGAGGCCGGCGAACCGCTCATTGAGAGGACCAACGTCACCACAGAGAAAACAGATGGCCTGACGAACCAGCAGAGCGGTGAAAGCGTTTTTGCCGCTGCTTGGCAAGCGATAGTACACTTTTTTGCACGCATGTTTTCATAACCAATGAAACAGTTTCGGACGACAATTGCAGTATTGAGCATTATATCCACATTGCTGTGGAGTATCCCTGGAATTCCTGTTTTGATGCCTGGTCTTTTTGCATACGCACAAACAACGGAAGCAACAACCACGACTACTACTACAAGCACGGGCCAATCCTTACGAGATACATTACTCGCGCAAGCGGCGGCTATTCGGGCGGCAGCAGAGGCAAAAGCTACGACAGCGCGCAGCGATGCAGAAGCAGTCGGCGATCAAGCTAGTGCAGACGCTGATCAACTGCGTGCAAACACCGCGAGCGAGTCTGACGCATTACGAACAGAGCTGACTGACCAAGCATCGCAAGCTCGCTATGACGCGGAATACGCCGCAGCAGTTGCCCAGGCGGAGGCTCGCGGCGAGCCAGCTCCCGCGCAGGAGCCATTTGTTGCGCCGTCACAGCAGCCACGTCAAGAACCCCAGGATCAAAACGGCTGGGACGGCAATGGTGTGAATGATGATGTTACGGTCACCAATCCGAATCAGACCAACGGTATTAACGGTGGCAGCGGAGGCGTCACTGGAGCGCCCATGGATTTATTTGACGTTATTAATACCGTCTCAAATGAGAATATCGGCGACATTGGCAACGGCCTATCGGGTAGTTCAAACACCGGCGGTAACGCGACGAATAACAACAACGGCGATTCGTTGATTCTCACGGGCAATGCAGGAGTGCAGGGAAACGGCGTAACCACAGCAAACACGAATAGCGTAAACGTCAACGGCCAAAACCAAGAAACACAAACAAATATCGGCAACACCAACCGGGGTGTTATCAGCAATATCTTTGACTTTATGGCTAAGAGCGGTTTTAATACTATATTACAACCTCGCGGCGACGCTCGAATCGACACGGGCGATGTTGATGTGAAAATCAACTTAATGAACCTCACCAACACCAATGTTACAAATTCCGAAATCGGCCAGGTATTTTTTGAAAAAAAAGATAACTATGTGGGTGATTTCGACCTTGATAATGAATGGCGGCGCGCCGGATGGACCGATTGTCCGTTCGGCAAGTGCGAGGGCGAGTTTACTTTGACGAATACGAACGATGCCATCGTGAACAACAAGCTCAATGTGCTTGCGGAATCAGGAGGCAACGAAATTCATGACGCCAACGGCGACGGCATCATCAAGACCGGCAATGTGCGCGTGGCATCAAACCTTTTGAATTTCCTCAACACCAACATGACTGCTGCTGATTGGCACTTGGCAGTGGCAAACTTCTTTGGTGATTGGAAGGGAGATCTCATTTTACCAGGCGACGCATTCCTCGATGATAACGAAGAGAGCTATACATTATTCGCGAATTCATCGGTGAACAACGCGAACGATGCGAATGTGAAGAATAATATCAAGATCAATTCGGATAGCGGCGCCAATACAACTTTGAATAATACCGGAGAGACAAAGATCACAACCGGTGCAGCAACGGCAAATTCCAACGTTTCTACCATGAGCAACATCAACTTTACCGGCGGCGACTGGGTCATCGTATTTGTCAATACATTTGGCGGCTGGGACGGCACCATCGTGAATATGCCTGAAGAGAAGGTTGGTATGGCAAGTGAGTATAAGCAGCTGCAATTCTCTTCACTACTATCCAACATTCTGAAAGGCGATTTTGCACGCATTGATGATGATGGCAAATTGATTATAGACAATGACAATATCGCGGAACTCAACAATGACATCGTCATCGAGGCACTCTCCGGCAACAACTTGATTACGGGCAATAAAGGCGATGCGACTATCATCACGGGTGATGTGGAAGTGTTGAGCAACATCATTAACTTCGTGAACACCAATATTATGGGTGGTGACTGGTATCTGGGACTTGTGAATGTGTTTGGTCACTGGGAAGGAAACGTGGTATTTGGTCGCCCCGACCTTGCATTAACTGATGTTACCGGCCTCCCAACGAGCGAAGTTGCGGTTGCCGGCACCAATGCAGCACGACAATCAACACAGGCAGCAGCAGCGCAGGCGGCGAATAAATCAGTCAAAGGCGGCGACGTTGTCACGAGCTCGTTCAAGGTACAAAACACCGGAACTGCTATGGCGCGAGATATAAAGCTGACTGTTTCATTTAATCCGGCGCAGTTTGAACCGGTACAAACCGGAGCCGGGTCCTCGACAGAACCAGGGAAGCTTGTTATTCCCGTGGAAAAAATTGGAGTGCGCGGATACCGCGTCGTTGATTTTTCGCTCAAAGCAAAACCACAAACAAAGACAACGGTTGCAGCAGCGATCGTTGCGGTGGCAAGCCCGCAGCCGGATATGAACGCGACCAATAACCAAACGTCGAAATCATTTGAAATAAAGGCAAGCGCGGAGTCCCTCCCAACCAATCCTCCAATAGCGCCCACTATTCCAGCAGCGCCCACCAACCCAGCGACCCCTACCACTCCAGCAACTCCAAACAACCCCTCAACACCGCCGGCAACACCGACTCCCTCAAACAACACGACAAACGATAATGGAAATAACAGCAACAATAACAATACGAATAGCGACACAAATACCAACACAGGCACCGCGCACAACCCCGTTGCAATAGAACCAATACTCATTGTTGAAAAGACGCATAACGCAAAGCGAGTCCAAGGCGTCGGCGATGTGGTGCACTTCACCGTAACTGTAACGAATACCGGAAACGCAACCGCGTATAACCTACAAGCAACCGACACCTTTATTGATCCCAAAGGCACGATCCTAAATCAAGAAACGTGGGCGATTGGGAACCTCGAACCAAACGAAGGCGTGCGCGTGCAGTACGACATTCCAATTAAGGCATCATTCAGCACGGGCACATACAAGAATAACATTGTGGTAAGCGGGAATAAGGCGGACGAAACAGCAATCACGGGCAGCGACGGAACGTCATTCCAAGTAGCAGTGAAATCGCAAACAAGTGCAACTCCTGCAACGGCAGCGATGACGAATCCAACCACCCCTGCAGCGTCGGGTGCTACAGCGGCCGCGTCCGTAGGAGCCGCGCAATCAAAAGCAACAGTATCAGGAGCATCAAAAGAAATGACCGAAGAGGAACTCGCCTATACGATCATGTCATCTCCGGAATTACTGCAGGCATATCTCACCGAGCTGGTGCGGCAGGGGCAGTTGTCGGTCGGCGGTTTTAAAAAGGCAGAGGCGGCAACGCAGCCTGCAACTGCGGCGAAATCCACTACTATAGCCAAACCCACAACTTCTCCACAGGCGCCTCTTGCAACAATTGAAAAAGCAGATAATACTACTAGTAATAGTAGTGACAGTTCGGACAGCTCATTGATCTCTGACATCGCGAACGTAAACCCGATTGCGGCATTCGTTACCACGTTAAACAATCTACAGGCCGCAGCAGGAAGCGTTGCACAGATAGCATTTCTCGGACTTTTATGGGGGCTCTTCTGGTCCGTTAAACGTCATTTTATATGACCATGATAGTATCGTATAAACAATTTATTGGCGGCGGAATCCTCGGACTTTGTGTTCTTGTCGGATTGCCGGTTGCGGCGGCAGTGGGATCGCGGGCGGTTTCCGTGCAAGCGACAATCGAAAACGCACTGACGATTTCTAATTTGCCTATTTCGTTTGGCGCCATTCTCACCAATCAACCAGTTGAGCGGTCATTCAGCATCGGCCTTAGTTCAGCCTTTCTTAATGAAGATAGTGTGAGTGCAGTTGATTACCAGCTCACTCTTGAGCACCTCGCAAAAGTTCCAGAGCAGGCAGCAGTGGGTGGGCAAACCGCAGTTGCCTATTGCGCCAATCCGGCGAACTTTCCATCCACAGACGGCTTGCAGAGCTGGGGACAAGAGCAGTGGGATGTATTTTTCGCAGACGATTACTTCGATTCGTGTGCGATGCCGCTGTGCCCATTCATCGAGCGAATTGCGACCGATAGCGGTTCCGAGACGATCGCCGGTATTCCGACGATCCCGTCAACCGTGCAAACACGCCGCGGCTTCTTTGACGCGCTTGAACAGCGAGGCGTAGAGATACCCGCTCTGAAGACGCGCCAGCAAGGAAGCACCGCAGACGTGAGCGTTACAGGCCCCGTATTTCCGCTACAGCAAAGCAATCAGTTTACATACCAACCGGCATACGGAACCTTACGAAAAATTCAGGATAGTAGCGATATCTGGACATTACGGTTGCTGGCGCCATGCTTCAGTAGTAACGGTCAGGGGTGCAGCGCAAGCACCAGTGAACAGTTGAGAACACTGAGCAATGAATTGGGCGGACGGACATGGAGTTGCGCCGCGCGTGTGGAAGTGACTGGCATACAACGTCAATAAGCAACGTCAATAACCTAACAGCAGATAGATCGGAAAATAAACATATGAGACGACGCACTTTGATTAGAGGAATTATAAGGGTCGCGCTGGTGGCCGCACTGCTCGGTGGCGCATGGTATTGGAACGCCGTAGACCGGGAAGTGATCACGATGCGAGCAACGATTGTGGCCGCTGACGAAGCGCAGACCGAGATCAATCCGACCGACACCATGCTCGACTTCGGGTTATTACCCGAAGGGGCAGAGGTCACGAGATTCGTGCAGGTTGAGAATACGGGACGCACGGACGTATTGGTGACGCTTCGCGCACAAGGCGATATAGCGGCTTATACAGTCATAACGCCAAATCAGTTGATGCTCGCGCCGGACGCTCGGGAGCGAGTAAACGTTTTAGTACAGGCGCTGGCACCTAATGGGGCGACAAACAATGCAGCGACAACAAACGGTACTCTCGTGATTATGTACTATCCAAAATTATGGTAATGCAATCATATAATTCAATACAACTACGATTTCTCACTTCAGCGGTTTTTTGCCTCGTAATATTTGTGATTTCGCTGTGGGTGTCTACTCCGTATACGTATGCATTCGAAGGGCACGGCGTAACACTTACGGCAATTTTAGGCACAACACCGAGCGGCGGCGATAACGGCGGCGGGGGCGATGGAGGTAATGGGGACGGCGACGGCGATGGAGGTGAGGATCCCAATACTGATCCTGACTTGGACTTTGACCTTGTGTGTCCGGTGCAGGAAATAACAACGCTTTTAAATGAATCAAACCTGTCATATCCGGGTAAATCAGTGCTTATTCGCTCCGGCGCAGGCATTATCTCTCCCATCGGATCATTGCGGTTGAGCGTCGGGTGCGACTTGTCGATTGAATCAGGCGCACTGCTCACCGTAAACGGCGGTACGGGCGGATTTCTTGGCATCGACGTTGGCGACGACTTGTTCTTGAACGGGGTATTAACGACAAATGGCGCCACTGGCGAGGGCGGCGTTATGCGCTTGGATGTTGTTGATAACGTCGTTGTGAAAGGTGATATGAGCGCTTCGGGCGTTGCACGCGGCGGTACGATTCGTGTGATTGTGGGCGGAACTCTTTTGATAGACTCTGATTCCGTCCGCGCCGAGGGTCAAAACGGCCAAGGAGGCACCATTCGTCTAGATATTACGGATAATCTTGATATTCGAGGCCATCTTTCTGTGGACTCAAGCCAGCAAAGCGGTGGTACGATATTAGGCGACGTTGGAAAAAATATGATCATTGACGGCACGATCTCGGCCAATGGCGCCGTAAATGGCGGCAATATGGAATTCAACGTGGGTGACAGCGTGTCGGTGCGGGCCGATTCGATTCAACTCAACGGCACAACCGGAAACGCCGGACAGTTCAGTGTCGACGCGCAGAACAATGTGCTGGTACCCGGACAAGTGGCTTTGCGTGGCGCCCGCGCAGGCGGTCAGTTCAATGTGCAAGCGTCAAAAACAATCACCGTCACCGGCTCTATCAATACAGGGTTAACTGGCCAGACTGGCTCACACGGACGCGTTGTACTTGATACGCAAAAAGGATTTTTGCGAGTATCTGGCGCGGTTAACGCGGCAAGCGCAAGTGGCGCGGGCGGTGACATCCAACTCCGATTCTGCACCGCAAACCTTGACGGTTCGATCATCACACCTGCGCCAACATTGCAAATTACCTGCATTGGCGGCGGCGTGCAAACAGGCGGTGCAGCGGCAACATCTAATGGAAATGGCGGCGGTTCAGTAACAACCCCTGCGTCGTCCCCCGCACCGACTCCGACTCCGACTCCAACTCCAACCCCCACGCCCACACCGATTCCTGCACCAACCCCCACGCCCACACCGATTCCTGCACCAACCCCTGAGCCAACTCCTACACCAACACCGGAACCAGCTCCAACGCCGGTACCTTCACCGGAGCCAGAACCTCAACCTCAACCTGACCCTACGCCTACTCCAGAATCCGCACCAACTCCTACACCAGAGCCAACCCCGGTACCAACACCAACACCCGTAGATCCCTGCGAAGGCCTTTCATACACGAAGAAATTATTGTGTGAAATGCAACAAGAAGTCCCTTCAGCCCAAGATATTATCAATGGCGCATAATGATGCATAATGATAATGATATTTGCACACACATCCATGAATAACACACGACGCACAATTCAAAACCTCGTAATCGTAGCACTGCTTTTTGGGTTCGTGTTTCTAGTTCCGGCAGCATACGGCGCGACCGTTGATCCGATTATTGTGTCAAAGCAATCCATTGATTTTGGGACGATATTTCCCGGCGAAACCGTTGGCGTGCAATTTAGTGTATCTCTTGATCCGGCGCATACGGCAGTAACTCCCTATCATATCGAAGCCCCTGCAGGCGGGTTCAATCTCTGCAGCAACATCGTCAAATCTCAGGAACAAGGTGAATTCGATACCATGCAATCGGCATTATTGACACCAACGCTTGACACTGTTGATAACTGGATTGTGATGGTTCAAGTGCCTGCGAAGCAAGGCCAGGCAGCGCGCGTCCATACGCAAGGCACCGTAAATGGTCTGGGTAACTTTACCTGCGATTTTAATGTTGCCTTCACGGAACCGGATGGCAGCACGCCAGGCGAAGGTGACGGCGGAACAGGTGGCGATAGCGATGGTGACAATGGTGGCAACGACGGCGGTGGCGATACAGATACAGGCACCGACGGAACTGGTGCTGGCGGCCAAGGCGGCGGTTCCGGCGCATATGCGCTGTCACTCATGTTCCCTCCCGATATCATGGAGAACTTCTTGGGACTTGTGACTGATACCACAGCCCAAGTCAAGTGGCAAACAAGCCGCATTGCAACAAGCTGGGTTGTATACGACAGGAACAGCCATAGCAGCATCACCAATCCACAGCTGTACGGCTACACATTTGGTACTCCCGAGCGCAAAACGCCAAACTCGCACCATGACGTTACTATGACGGGCCTAAAGCCCGACACCACCTACTATTATCGCATGGTGGCAAAGGATAATAAGCTGATCAAGGTTAGCCGAGAATATAGTTTCCATACGAAAAAAGCAGTTGCTGCGAGCGGCGCAGGAGCCGGTACAGGCGTCCCGGCAGCACAGGCGCAGGATAAAGGCATCAATGGCGGCAATGGAAAGGGCGTAACTGGTACCGGCACCGGCATTGGAGCCGCGGGAACAGGTACGTCGACGATCACAACTGATGGCGACGGCACAACCGGTACAACAACCGCAACTTCAACAGGCGCTGTTGACGACGGCAAAAAGAGCCGCAGCCTCTTTAACTTCTTTGTACTTCTGGTATTATTACTACTAATCCTTGCGAGTTTGCTTTTTGAAGAAGAAAAAGACGGACGCCGCAAAATCCGTTGGCCGTGGCTCCTATTCTGGAAGCGCGCTCAGAAGAGCAATGGCAACGGCAAAAACAATGGCGGCAAAAATGGCAAGCACTAATCTCTAACATCTGTTCTATGAACTATGCAGCAGCACGAACGTCTTCACGACGAGTAGGTAGATTTATAGCGTCTGGACTTGTTGCGAGCACACTCGCGCTTATTGTTTTCGCCCATGCAGAATTTGCAGGCCCACCCTATGGTTCGATCTGTCTAGGTACGGTAATTGTCGATACATCCGGATCGCTGCCATATAAGCTGGACTTTGGCAAGTTCAATGTTGTTATACAGTCAGGCGTCACACTTGATAGCGGCGTAAATAGCGCGGTAAAGCTTATTACCGGTTGTGATTTTACGCTCGAACCAGGAGCGGCTATTGTGGCTGACGGCGCATCAGGACGGAAAATTGATATCAGCGTTGGAGGGAATCTAACGCTCAATGGTACATTAAGTTCAGTTGGCACTGCGGGGAATGGCGGAAAGATTGTGTTGAAAGTCGGGGGCGATGTATTACAAAGCGGCGGCATTATGAACGTAAATGGCACAATCGGCGGCGGGAAAATTAATGGCGTGGTGACTGGTTCATATTTCCTGCCCAGCGGCTCAATCACCGCAAACGGCGGCGCCATGGACGGTGGCGTCGTTGATGTGAATGTGGGCGGCGTATTCGATAACTCGGCAGCCACGGTGACCGTAAACGGCGCTGATGATGGCGGCCGTATCGTATTGAAAACAAGTGGCAACTTCGGCTCTACGGGATCGTTGAGTGCCGTGGGCACTGGCGATGACGGCGGACTTATGACGCTCACATCATTAGGAAATTTCTTTGTTGACGGCGGAACTTTTAATGCCCTGGGCGCGGGCGGCGCTCCTGTCAACGACGGCACTATCAATGTGACTCTATGCAACGGAGGCATTGGCACTGGTGTATTTACCCCACTGCCAACAGTAACGGACACTTGTCCGTAAGGGGGAGTTGGGCTTTGAAGCAGTCGGTGTTTTAGCTACTTTGCTGCACTGGTTATTAGTCATACTGTCACAGTATGATGATTTTGGATTGCTGTTGTTGCGCTGGCGGAGTGGAAACGTGATGAAATTATTGACAATGATAGTAATTTGTGATATGTTATCAACACAGTTAGAGCGGTCAGTTGTGGAAGTTTGAGAGACCGCCTTGACAATTGAATCAAATTTTTTTGCGGTAGGTATTTGCCGCGAAGGAGGAATGATGAAGTGGACGGGGAAGGAGGGGCAGCACACCAGTCCTCATCACTACGAGGACTGGGAAATTGAGTGCGCCGTGTGCCGCACGGTGCACAAACGGTTGGATCCGAAATGTCCGAGATATCGGACGAATCGGATTCGCGGCGTTCCCTTGTGGGCATTGAAAAAAATCGACGAGCGATTTGTTTCTGAGACGGCACTCCTGAGGAGGGGGCGATGATTCGGTTCGAATGCCCCACGTGCGGGCTTGAGCACGGATTGTGCGAGTCCTGTCCCGACGAGGTTCGAGAGCGGGACAGGAAGAAACCCAAGAAGGAAATCGAAGCAAACGAGCCCACAGCGGCTCGGAAGGAGAATCAGATGAAGGCAGCAAAGACGCTGCTGGGCATCTTGATCGGCGGCTTTATGTCGCTGGTCATTTTGTCCGGGTTTGAGGTTGTTCCGGCGTTCGGGTCCGAGGGCACGGTGACGTATGCCGTGCAGTTCGCCTCGGACAAGTCACCAGCCGAGATCATTCTGACGGTCAACGCCGCTAACAAGCGGCTCGACCTCACGAGCGGTGATTGCGGATTGTTGAAACCGGTCCATTGGCGACCGGATGATAACAGTCCGAACCAGCTCGTGCAGGTCGACCACTGCGGTTATACTTTGCCCGGTAAGGGAAAGGTAACTGCAGACATCGACGGCGACGGTAAGGAGTGGTTCTCCCGCGAGGATTCACCGTGCATCGCGCACGATGGGAACTTAGGGAGGATCAGCGTAATGTGCGAGGGGTTCGGCGGTGGCGGCAGTTCACAGCCACCGACCAATCCCAATCCGCCGTACAACCCACCCACGCCACCGTCCGGCGGCAATGCGAGTCTGATACTCGTAATGCCAAACGATGGCGAGGCCACCATGCGCTATGTCGCTTCAACGAAGCGGCTTGAGTGTACTGGTGGTCAGTGCGGCTCGCTTGCTGGTAGTATCGAGTGGCACACGGCTGGCGGACCGATCAAGGTACTGCCACTGGACCACTCGGGCTATAACTTCCCGTGCGACGGGATCCTCACATTTCGACCCATGTGGTATAAGAAAGGGTCGATCTCGGGATCCGGAATGCGGGGATTTCCGGACGGCGAGCATCTCGGCGAGGTCGAGGTCACTGGCATGGGCGCGTGCCCTGCCACGTCGACGCCTCCAATCATCACGGACTCTGACGGTGACGGTGTCACCGATCAGTTCGATCGATGCCCTGGTACGCCTCGAGGCACCCAGGTAGACCAGTACGGCTGCCCGTTGCAGCAGTACGACGATTCAGTAGGTAGAGCAGCGGATGGTACCTACTTACTGATCTCGGTCTACCGCGGTGGCACGGTCAAGGTCCTACAAGGCTGCGAAGGAGGTCCACGAACCGATCCCCAGTTGTATTTTTCGGGATGTCAGACGACTCTGACACCCGAGCAAATGCGGACTGGGTTCCGCGCATTCGCCCCGACGCAGAACGGCGTCGCGGTTGGGATGTGCGCGATCGGCGAAGGATCTCCTATCGGCCGAGATGCGAATGGGAATCCGACCTACCGGTCGGCATTTTTCCCGCCGTCATGCTTTGGGTACCAGAACACCATTGACTCCGACGGTGACGGGGTCACCGATCAGTTTGATGCGTGTCCTGGAACCCCCTACGGCACCAGGGTCAACCAGTACGGTTGTCCCCTAGGAGGTCGTTGTGGCACGGACCAAGAGCGATTGCAGAAAATCGCAGTCAGCGCAGGGATCTACGGAGATCCGACTCAGATCGATGATCGGGAGATCATGGAGCTGATGCGCAAGTGGATCCGCGGCGAGAAGGTCGAAGGGTATGTCATCGACAATCGAACTGGAGCAGCAGCTCCGTTCGAGGCGTTGTGCGATGACTGCCTTGCTCTTGACCTCTCGGCGAATTGGACCGTTGGTAGCACCACGTACCTGCGGTCGTTGAGCCCGAGCGAAACAAACACTGCCATCGTGGCCATCGCTGCTGACTTAGGCTCGAATAACCTAAGGGCAGCGAAAGCGAAAGCAGCGGCGCTGCGAAAGCAACTGGGGATCGAGGAGAAGATCGTCCAGCCCCAGTTGTCATTCGGTAGTGTTGCCTTCACTATCAGTTCCGCCCAGGTCAAGATCTATGACCAAGGCGGACGACAGGTGTTCGACAGCGGAGTCGTCGGCCAGCATGGTTTGCATTGGAACGTGCTGGACCTGGATGGCCGTCGTGTGGCCAACGGCGTGTACCTGTACGTTGTGACCATGTACGGTGCCAACGGGCAGGTAGAGCGCAGCGAGTTCAAGAAAATCGCTGTGCTCCGGTAGGCGCTCACACAGGCCTACTGAAAACACACAACCCACCGCCTCGCTGGGTGATCGCGAGGCAGAAGGAGTTCGTTATATAAGAGAAAAGGGCCCGATCAATGAAACTAGCGTTTAGTTTCTGCGGTCGGGCTCTTCTGTTTAAGCGGCAAGTGATACCGTGCTCTATTCTACGGGCCGCATAAAGCACGGGCTTGTGTTTTAATATATTTATGGGTACGATAGTACCGTAGTAGCACATTCGAAAACCTGCAGCCGATCGGCGGCTGCGAACCTCCCCACTAGGGTGAATGTGGAAAAGCCCCCCACCTGCGTTCTAGGACACATAATCGGGGGGCTTTCCATTTGCATGGAAAAGTTCACTCAAAAATTTTCTTTTGTAGTTTTTCCGCCTCTTTTGCAAAAAAATTTCGCCATTCCTGATGATCAATCTCCCGCAGCATCCGGGGGAAGTCGCTCGCATCCTTGGCTGCCAGAAGGCGAGACCCAAGCTGAATTGGGTCAATATGCCAATCAAATTCAAGATATCGTTTTTGGAGGCCATAAGAGAAATTGAAGGTAGGCTCGTGTCGGTTCATCCATATATAATTTATCCCAATGTTTGCGGACTAAGCGGGCATTCAATTTTTCTGTGCCAAGTCCATAGTTAATAAGCTGCTCAATGCGCCACAGTTTATAGCCCTGCGGATCAGTTTTTTTGAATAGTTTTTCGTCAACAGACCAGTTGTACATATCAGTATTATAGCATGGATACGCAGAAAAGCCAGAATATGTTACACTATAGCTAGTCTAATATCTCGCCCATGCTCCTCCAGCACCGCATTACCGAATCCAGCCGTCCGGCGCTTGCAACGCTGTTTGTCACGCTGCTATTGAGCGGCATGAGTGCGTTGGCTGTAGCTGGGATTAATAGTCCGTTTATATATATCGGCACTTTGGGAGTTGCCAGCATTGTAATTCTGCGCTATCCCTTGGCGGGAGTCACGAGCGCCATTGCCGCGACCATGATCTGGGAGCGGTTTTTTACATTGACGCCGTTTGCGCTTGGGGAGACGTTGTATAAGCTGTATCCGCTGGATGTGGTGTTGCTCGTGACGGTGCTCGCTGTGGCGGTGCAGTATCGCGCGGGGCATTTTAAGCGTCCCGTATTTAGCGCGCTGGACCGCACTATCCTTACATGGACCGCTGTCATAACCCTGCTGTTTCTCTTCTCGACGTTTCTAGCGGAAACCAAGTTCGACCTTGCATTTTCAACATGGAAAAACTATGTGTTTTATGCGTTGTTGTATGTAGCGATGCGCTATCTGGTGCGTTCGGCGCATGATTTTTCGCTTGTTATTCGCACAATGCTGTGGTCTGGCGTCGCGATTATCGTATTCCAAGTGATAGGGCTCGCGCAGGCACAGGGCTTGTGGACCGAGTTTACGCCGCTTTCAACCGAGGGGAAGCGATTACTAGCCCCAACCCACGCCTTTTACTTAACGCTGCCGTTTATCATCTTGTTATTCCGAAGCGAAATAAAGCGCTATGCGAGCGAGTTTCTCCGCTGGAGGCCGTGGCTTCTCTGGATTTGGGGGTTTGGCGCCCTGGTATCGTTAACGCGGCATCTATGGGTCAGTTTGGTCGCACAAATCGGCGCGCTATACGCGCAGTCAAAAGAAGCCCGCGTTACCATGCAACAGTACGCAAAAAAACCGATAGCAGTCATACTGGTTCTCGGGGCCATCATGCTGTGGCTATTCGCACTGGCGCCGTCGTTACATACGAATATCGAAGTGCTCGACGAGGGACGCGCGCTTATGCTGCGGTTTAGTTCATTTTTTAGCACTGGCGACGTGTCATTTGATTGGCGTAAATCGCTGTGGCAAGAGTCGATTCAGCTATATGCAGATAATCCGTGGCTAGGCATTGGATTTGGGCGTGAAATTACGTTTCCGCTGCCGGGTTTTATCTATACGACCGAGGTGCGCAATTTGCACAACTCGCCGCTTGGGATTTTATTACAAGGGGGGCTAGTGGCAATGATTGCGTTTTTGTTTATGTTATTGGGCGCATGGCGTTTGTATCGCGCGCATACACACGATATACTACCGTATGCGGCAATGCTGGGGGGGTTTCTGGTAAACTCGCTGTTCGGCACGTATTTTGAGATAAATTTACTCGTACTGTTTTTCTGGCTGATTTTAGGGCTCATGCGGGCGCGGATTGAGGCGAAGTAATGGGCGCGGGAACAAAGCAAGCAAGCCGAAAAAGCGAGCGAGGACGAACGACAGCATTATGCGACGTTAAATATGCCCAAATTACACGTTACCACAATAATACTGACATATAACTCGCGCGCTACCATTGAGGCCTGTATAGCGTCTGTATATGCGTCTACCGGGCCTTTTACACTTGACTGTATCGTCGTAGACAACGCTTCTCTCGACGATAGCGCTGCTTTTCTGCGCCAGTTCAACGAAAAATACCCCTTTACGTTTATCGAAAGTCCGAAAAACAAGGGCTTTGCTGCAGGAGTGAATATCGGACTGAAAGAGATGCAAAAAAGTCTTCGAACCCAACGCACAACAGCGCCCAAGAACAACTTCACATTCCTCCTGAACCCTGACACCAAAATCCAAGCCGACACCATGGCGCAACTCATCGCATTCCTCGAAGCTCATCCCCGCGCCGGTATTGTTGAACCCCAGATGCGCTACCCAGATGGCCGCATGCAATCCTCGAATTTCGGGCGCTTTCCGACGCGTCATACAGAGCTTTTTCACGCGTTCAAACTCCACAAAGTTTTGCCCTTTGGCCGCTATGTAGTCCCCCATGGCTTGGGCAAGTACTATTTCAAAAAACCCCGACAGTTCGATTGGGTGGGGGGCGGAGCCATGTTTATGAGGGCAGAAGTGCCGCAGGAGATTGGCCTATTCGACGAACGCTATTTTCTCTACATCGAAGATATCGATTTCTGTCGCCGCGCGCGCAGCGCAGGATATGAAATCTGGTACAACCCAGACGTTGTTATTACCCATGTCTTGAGTGCGAGCTTTCAACAACCATGTGGCGCACAAAAGAAATCCACCCAGCGATCATTTGAACAGCAAAGCTTACGATACTACTTCGAGAAATGGGGCAACGTTTGAAATCAACCGATAGTCAAGACTAGGCACGCACGCATTGACACATTTTTTTTTTCGACTAAACTTAAAATTACATAAAGTCCTCGGCCAGGGGTTTATATACCCCACTTCGGCGGGGGATTTTATTTTTTCTCGTCAGGGAAGCAGGACATGAAATATTTTTTGTGTGTTTTTGTATTTTCCTTCACTTGCACGTAAAAAATTTCTTTTTCTTTTGTCATTCCAGTAAATCGATGTAGAATCTCTGTCCGTTTATTTGGATTTGGCTTTGACGACGGCGGATTGCGATTTAAACGTAACAGCTCGAGCGCTGCAGCAAAATACTTCAGTCGTTTATAACGTTCCTTTGCTTTCTTTTCATGCAAATGCGACCAGAATAAATCAAAGAAAATTTTTTCTTTGTTGAAGTACGGAGAGCGGATATACGGATGACGCTTTGTTTTTCTTTCGATCTCGCGAAAAATACGGCGGGCATTATCCATGACCTCGCTATAGTTTGTGCCGCGTAACTTTAGCATTTTTGTTTGAAATACTGCCACCATAACGTATAATTGTATCATATGATACTTAGGCGTTCAAAACACCACAAACCACACTCATCCCACAAAGCCGCGATTATTTCGCTCATCCTGCTGCTTCTGATCGCGGCTGGGTTCTCGTTGCGCGGCCACGGCTACAAGCAGGCCTTTTTCGGCTGGGCATACGAAAAACGGCTTGAGCAAAACCGCAGCGATCTCGAGAATAATGCGGCGAATTCCAAGTTAACTTCGAAGTCAACGCTGGCCCAGCGCATCGCCCGCATCGATTACCCGCGTACCGCGAATATGTTTTTGCAAAATACGATTTCCGAGGCAGAGGCGCGGCAGCTCGCTCGCTATGACCTCGTGATTCTGGGGATGCAGCACCAAGCGGTAAGCCCTGACAAACTGAAGCTCATTAAGCAGCTCAATCCGAATATCATCCTTTTGGCGTACACTGACCCTGTTGCATTTCCCTTGAGCCGGCTCGAACAAGTTGAGCCGGGCGTTGAAGGGCCATGGAAAACGTGGGGGCAGATCATGCGAAAGGAAAATTATCTGCTTACGAACCAAGGCGATTACATCAATATTTGGCTCGAAACCCCGTTGGTGAACCTTGTGTCACGGGTACCGGACGGCAGGACGCTGGCCGAATGGAAGGCCCAGTTTTATGTCGATACTGTGCTCGGTAGCGGTCTCTGGGATGGGGTATTCTTTGACACGACCTGGCCGACGATTAGTTGGATTAACTCGACCATCGATACCAACCGCGATGGCGTTGTCGATAACCCTGAATATGTAAACTCCGAATGGGCGCGCGGGCTTAACACGCTATTCGCAGAGCTGCGTCCACTTATCCAGCGCCGTTATGATGATCGTTATCTGCTCATCGGCAACGACCAAGGTCGCTTTTATGAATGGGTAAACGGCCGCATGTTCGAGGACTTCCCCAATCAACCCAATGGCGGCTGGGATGGGTCTATGCGTGAATACGCGCTGCGTCAACGCACCTCGTATCCGCCTGATGTAACCATTTTTAACTCCTCGACGCTCAATACCGGAAATCAGGACCTGGAGTTCATGCGCTTTACGCTCGGCAGCGCGCTTATGGGTAATGCGTTCTATAACTACGACTATGGGAACGAACATCGCTCAACGCTTTGGTGGTATCCGGACTACAACTTGCAACTGGGTTTTCCACAGGAAGACGCAAAGCGATGGTATGATCAGACGTGGGTGGTGGCAAGCGATTGGAAATTCGGTGTATACCGACGTGAGTTCGACTACGGCATTGTGATCGTGAACAGTAGTGACGCGAGCCAGCGCGTGCAAATTCGATTGCGCGGCTATCCGAGCGAGATCGTGATTGAGCCCAAACACGCGAGGTTTCTGCTGCCAACAAAGGAATAGTTTATACACATTTTGCGCTCTTCTACCAGTGTGGTAGAATACGAATATTATGACAAGGAGGACATTTTCTTTCCAGACCATAGCAATTCTTTCATTGAGTACTCTTGTATTGTCGTTTATCGGAGCGTACGCGCTGGCCACGAGTGCTGCTTTTACGCATCCTGGCGCGAACCCGCCCGATCTAAATGCACTTGCTCCGCTCAATGTGGGGACCACAGCCCAAGAAAAACAGGGCCCACTCGGAGCGCCTGAGTTTTTCGACAGCAACGATCCTACGGGGACATTTGTTTTGAATCCAAGCGGGTTATCGATGCTCAAAGGGGCAATAGATCAGACAGACCCAAGTCGCACCATTGCGCTGGATGTCAGCAATTCCATCATTGCTAACGTAAAGGATCCGCAGCGGGCACAGGATGTGGCGACGAAGAAATATATCGACGATACCGCGTTGGCACTCGCAAATACAACATTCCCCGTGCGTTCATTTGTCCCTGCGGCATCAATGTCGAATTCGCGAATTGGCGGACTAGCCTATAATCCATCAAATGGTTATGTATATGCAGTTGATCGGAAAGCGCATCGTTTTGACCCAGAAACCGGCACGTGGACCCAGGTTCCTTCAACGCCTGTTGTTCGTTCAGAGCCAGGAGTTATCCAAGTGAATGGTAAAATTTATGCTGTGGCGGGCTGGAATACGGGGGCTTCGTGCGGTAGCGACCCGTGGCGGGGGTCGTCGTGGTGCACTTATTACACTGACCCGTATGACGGCATTAGTGTATATGATCCGGCGACAAATGCGTGGTCCACAACTGGTCCTAGCGGATTGAGCTCCAATAAGAAATTTACAAACTATAATCGGATCACTGCGATTGGTGGTCGTATTTACTACATTTACTTTTATGATGACTGGTGTAGTGGGGGAGATTGCTATCAGATATACGAGTTTAATACAGTGACACCCAGCGCTTCACGCGTGGTTACAACCCTACCGTTTATGTTCGACGACAGAGATGAGGGCGCGATGTTCAGTGATAATGAAAATTTGTATGTGATTGGTACTCATAACGGCAATGATGATAAGTATCATGTGTATAATCTTGCGAGCAACACGTGGACGTTGCGGACTGGTTTTCCGTGGGGCACATATGAATCCCGACCAGACGTAGTAGCATTCGCAGATACCAATGAATTCATCATTTTCAATAACTACTCGATTGGTCCTGGTAGTTCCGACGGCCATACCTTTTACCAAGGTCAATTATCTGATCTCTCATTAAAAACAACAGCGAAGTTTGCGAAAACTGATGGAAATAAGCCGACGAATACGCTTGTGACGATGACCACTGATGGCCAAGATTGGGTGTGGATGGAGGACGGTGACAATTTCTTCCAGATATACCTCCCTCGCCTGTTTAGCGGTGAGCCGCTGTTCCATGCGTATCCCATGTTGTAGTCATTATATTATGTGTCAATGAACCGATATGTTTTTCGAAGATTGCCTATATTGCTGTTTTTCGCTGGCGTTGTAGGCGTCCTTGGTTTTTTTATTGGAGTCGGGCTCCGTGTTCCTGTAGAGCGAGTAGGCGCACAATCCACGTTTCCGTTATCCGGCCACGCTTGGAGTGAAAACATCGGCTGGATACAGTTTAATGGGAATTGGACCGATCCTGGGCCGGGATTTACGACCATGACTGACAGTATCACACAGACATCGCAGACCGATTGGACAGCGGCGGGGGCAGTGCATGACCAGACAGAGGCAGTGGCTGACAATGTGCAGTTGGGTCAAACGACATCAGCTCCGCTTGACGGGCTCATACCGCTCATCAGCGGAGGGAAATTAAAGTTTTATAACTTAGATGGTACGCTCGTTGAGGAGAGCGGAATTATTTCTGTTGGAATCCCCACGTCTTATAAGCCGAATATGGGTTGTGGGATTGATTTAGCAGGGACATCGAATCCCGATGTTGTATATCATGAAAATCGGCAACTCAAAATCGCCACTCTTTCATGGAGTGGTGTTTATATTACTTCTCTTGGTAATCGCGGAGATGTTTGGGCACAAGGCTGGAATCCTGGTCAGAATAATAGCTTAATTGGCGGGTGTGGAACGTTTTATGGCGGCAATGCAGTGCCTTTTGTTTCAGATCAGTATTATTGGGGATTTCCTAGCAGTCATTACCCAAAGTTGAGTGTCGCTTTATCTGACGGTTCCCGATTGGATATGACCAGTGGTTTTACCTACGCAGTTGGGGATATAGTAAATGCCGACAACGATTTCCAAGAGGAAATAATTTTTGCTTATGCTGCAAATGCGAGCGATACCGTGAAAATCAGTTTGCTTGATAATCCTTCCGATACCCCTGATCCAATCTATGACCTGGGTATTACGCCAGCGAGTCTTGGAGAGATTGATTTTGGCGGGGCTGGATATTTTGATAATGACACACAGTTGGATATTTTTTATCGCTACGGAGGGAACATATACTATCTTGAGGCGCCAAGCTCGGGGTATAGCGAAGGTTCTTCGACAAATTGGAGCAGAAGAACTCTTCCAGTTGGCGCGGTAATTGCAACAGATATAGGCGGTCTAGCTGATGTTGACGGCGATGGGTTAAACGAAATAATGTATGTCAACAATTACAGCGGAAATCTCATTACGACGTATACAGACATAAACGGGGCAATCACAATCCCAGGCGGAACTAACACCGCTGGGGTTGGGTACCCAGCGAATTACAATAATAGCCCCAGTACTACCGCATTCTTTTCTTCCGGCACTTTCATGTCCTCCCCCATAGATCTCGGCCAAGTCGCGACAACAACATCGGTCCAGCTGAACGCGACACGCAACGGGCAGACGTTGGATTTTAAAGTGCAGACTTCGAGTGTTTCGGATTTTTCGTCAGATGTGCTGGAGACATCTCTATTTTCAGTGACTGCGGACGGCGCACAGACCTATCCAATCAGCGGTCTGCTGAATCGACGATACGTGCGACTCGTCATCAATTTTTCTACCACCAATACCTCGGTAACGCCCGTCCTCCACGATTTCACAATTAATTACGAATACCAGGTGGGTGCTCCGCCAGTCACTGGCGACTTCGGGGTTT